>Ga0214917_10000253_pt1 | contig 69124 bp, 62 predicted proteins | sample LL_1208_BB_MetaG_FD_177983 | JGI IMG/M metagenome (GOLD analysis project Ga0214917, IMG submission 177983) | Freshwater microbial communities from Lake Lanier, Atlanta, Georgia, United States - LL_1208_BB | ecosystem: Environmental > Aquatic > Freshwater > Lake | place: USA: Georgia | collected... | reverse complement strand
TATGAACCAAACTATGAACCAAACTATCAACAAAACCTCCAACCAAACCTTTCGTGCAACCGTGGCAATTTTCTGTCTCGGATTATGTCTGCTGACAGCCAATCGCCTTTCCGCGCAAATCCTCATCAAAGACGATTTCAGCCTGCGAGGTGATGGTAGTCTCACCGGAGCTGCACCCAGCAACGTCCACCCGGTTGGATCCGTGTGGTCAGCAGGAAACAATACCGGTGGTTTGTATACAACCACTTCCTTCGGCGATGGTGCCCCCAGCGCTTGGGGCCAAAGCCAAAACAGTGGATCCGTATCCCTGGGCGATCTGAACAGCCTGCCAACCAACCTCCTGACCATCTCGGCGTCGATCGGCATGGAGCAATTGGGTGGGGGTCCTGTCGGTTCCGCGGACGGCGGGCGGGGTCTTGGGCTGGGCTTTTTTAAGAACGCCACCGGCGGTCAATTCTCCCAGGCCTTTTTCACCGGGCTGGTGCTGGACACGGCGGGGCGTCTGAATTTTGTCCATGATCCCAACGCCAGCGGATTTTTTGACAGCGGCTCCCTGCTCAAGACGGCGGTGGCTTATGGGGGTACTTTCAACTCCACCGCTTGGTACGATCTGAGCTACAAGATCAACACGATCACCGGTGCGATCAGCGACATCACGCTGGAAGGTTCTTCCGCGGACTACAGCTCCCTGGCCTCCGGCGTCAACCTCTTCACCGCCGCCTCGGGCAACATCCAGCACGCGGGGGTTTACACCTCCTCTGCCGGGGGCATGAGCGGTTACGCTGGGTTCGACAACTTCACCGTCACCGCGGTTCCCGAACCTTCCGCCTTCGCCTGTCTCGCCGCCGGTTTGGTGGGAATGCTCGCGCTGAGAAGCCGGCGCGCCTAATCAGGTTTCCGTCGCCTGCGGGCGGGGGGAAACCCCCGCCCCGCGCCTTTCAGGCCGGGGAGCCTTTCAGCCAAGTGCCCACCCCGATGATGAGGGTGGAGAGGATCAGAAAAAAGATTCCCAAGCCAATGAGTTGATGGGCCTGACGGCTGGCCCCTTTCCACTCCTGCAGGATCCAGCCCCACATCGTGCTGAAAATAATGATGCTGGCCATGTGGAGGGTCCAGCTGGCGAAGCCGTATCGGCCCATCTGAGTCTCCCCCATGGTGTAGAAAAAAAACTGGAGATACCAGGTGATCCCCGCCAAAGCGCTGAAGAGATAGTTGGAGGCCACGGGAATCTGCAGGGAGGACGGAGGGGGGAGGGCGGGGGCGGCGGAGCCGTGTTCGCCGGCGGGTGCGCCCGCGAGGGCGTGCTCCGGGCGGAGCTGGGTGGCGAAGTACTGGTAGGCGCTGCGGTTTTTGCGGTGGAGATAGGCGCACCAAAGGAAGTTGGTGGTGAAGCCGCCCAGCAAAACCACCACCAGCTTGGGAAGGCCGGTCCAGAGAACGGCGGTGCCGGCGGCCAGGGAGGATTCGCCGACGGGGCGGGCGGCGGCCAGGGCAAAGGCAAAGCAGGCGCTCATGATGCCCGAGAAGGTGGCGAGGGCGATGCCCTTGGGAAAGTTGAACTCGGCGATGCTCTTCTGCTTGTCCGCCGCGGACATCTCCCGTTCCTTGACCAAACCGGCGAGGGCCGCCACCGCGATGCCCAGGAGGCAGACGGCGACCCCGCCCAGGGTGATCTGTCCGGAAAGGGTGGCGGCGATCTGGGCGATATTTTCATCCACGGGCACCTCGGGCAGGAACATTTTCATGATGGGGGGTAGCAGGGTGCCGAAAGCGGCGCAGTAGCCCAGGGCCACGCCCATGCCGAGGGAGAGGCCGAGGTAGCGCATGGTCAGGCCGAAGGTAAGACCGCCAACCCCCCAAAGAACGCCGAAGAGATAGGTCCAGAAAAGGGTGGGGAAGGACTGGGCCTGCAGGACCGCGAGGAGGTCCCGCGTCATGAGGGAGGCCAACAGGATCGGCATGAGGATCCAGGAGAAGAACCCGCCCACCAGCCAGTAGGTTTCCCAAGACCAGAGCCGCACGCGGCGGTAGGGGACGTAAAAAGAGCCGGAGGCGAACCCGCCCAGCCAGTGGAAAAATACGCCGAGCAGAGGATTCATCCCGGGAGGGGTCGGTGGGGAGACGAGGGGTGGGCGGAGGGGCCGAGCGCGGCCGGGGAGAGGAAGGGGGCCATGGGCGGGGCTTTAGGAAATGATCGTTTCCATGGGATACTATCTTAAAAAATCCAGCGGGCCAGGGGGAGCTTTTTTTGGGTTGGTGGCTAGCCGGGCCGAGGGTTCAGCCGGACGGGCGCAGGGGCACGGACAGCACGGTGGGTTGGTCCGCGGGAAGGCGATGGGTTTGCGGGCCGAGGTGGATGACGACGGGGAGGTCGGGCACGAGGGTGACGCGGGCGGTGGAGCCCACTTTTTTCCACGCCAGCCGGATGCCTCCCCGACGCATGGGGAAAGGGATGGTGCCGGAGACGCGGGTCTGGCCGCCGGGGTGAATCTCCAGATCATAATGGCCAAAGCCGAGATCGAAGCGGGGATGCAGACCGAGCAGGTGGCGGGAAAGGATCCAGGTGGGGCAACCGGACCACTGGTGGCAGTGGCTCCAGCGGGTATCGAAGACCTCCGGCCAGGTGGTGAAGCCGCAGGAGAGAAACCATCCCCAGCAGGTGCGGATTTGTTCCAGCACAAAGGACATCTGTCCCTCGCGGATCAGGGCGGGCAGGGCGTGGTGGAGAAAAAAGGGAGTGATCACCTGGGTGGATTCGAGGGTGGGAGCGTCCAAACGGACGGCCTGCGGGTTATTCGGGAAACAGGCGAGCAGGTGGCGGCGGATGGCGGCGACGAGCGCCGGGCGGCGGGAGGGGGGCAGCACGCCGGTGCGCAGGGCGAGGACGCTGGTGTGGTAGCTCGGCCCGCGGCCGTTCCGGAGGGTGCGGGTAAGGCGGGCCCGCCAGTAGCTTCCGATGGTTTGAGCTAACCGGCGCCAGTGGTCGGCCCGTTTCCGGCGCCCGACCTGCTGGGCCCATGCGGCCATGCCTTGGACGGCTTCCAGATAGAGGAGGCTGAGGGCGGGATCGATCTGCGGGGTGTCTCGGCGGTTGCCAAACACGGTGGCGGCCCCCTGATAGCCCCAATCAATGAAATTCCAGCGGGCGGGGTTGGTGCGCACGCCGCAACCTTGTCGGTCCCGGGCGAAGGCGCGGAGGTTGCGCTCTGCGGCAGGATAGAGATCCCGGAGCAGGGTGAGGTCCCCGGTGAGGCGATGGTAACGGGGGATGGCGGCCACCCACTGGAGGGCAAACGAAGGGAGCATCTGGCACGCCCCGGGAAAGACCCCGGGAACCATCCCGTCGGGACCGGCGCACTCCGCCGCCTGCCGGAGGCCCCGGCGCAGCGGCCGCCAGTCATGGTAAGCGGCCGCGATCAGATCCATGGCCGGCCCAACCGCATCGCCCAGCCACTGGCCACGCTCGCGGTGGGGGTTGTCGGTGATGGCATCCTCGGCGCAGCCCCGCAGGGTGGTCACCCCAACCTGCCAAATCCGGTTGAGGAGACGGTCGCTGCAGTGGAATTGGCCGGTGGGAGGTTCGGGGTAGGCGGTGCGTTCAAAGAACCGGGTCGTGCCCGCGGGGATTTTTTTGCAGGGGGCCAGGATGTGCACCTCCACAAAGCGGGCCCCCTTGGGGTGGAGGGGTTCCAAAATCTGGGGGCCGCCGGTGGTTTCCCAATGGTCGAGCATGCAGGAATTTTCCCCGGACCCGGTCTTAAGGTAAGGGCTGACCCGTCCGTGGGTGAGGGACTCGGCGTAGGCGACCTGAACCACGGAACCGCGGGGCAGGCGGAGGTGGAGGCGGGGGCGAATGAGGCACACCCGGCCCAGGTCCCAGCGGAACCATCGTCCCTGCGCGGGCAGAGAGTGGGTGTGGAGGGTGCGGGTGACGAAGGCGGCGGTGGGATCGTGATGCAGGAGACTCATGTTGACGAGGGATCCCTCGCCGATGCGGATGGCGGGAATTTCCCGCGGGCGGATGGGGCCCAGATCCACAGGGCGCCAGGTCCAGGCCGGAGAAGGACGCAGGCGGCGCGGCCGGGGCCAGCGGCCGTCGGCATAGTTCACCTCCCGCCAGCCGTCGGGGAGCTGCGCGGTCTGGCACCACTCCACCCAGCCGAGGACGCACCCCAGGCGGCGGCCGGTGCGCTGGTAGGCCTCGGCCCGGAAGGCGCGCCAGCGGAGGGGGATTTTTTTTGGGCCCGAGGTGACGGCAGCCGCGACAAACGCAGGGGTGGCGGCCTGCTGCAGGCGGGTTTCCACGCCAAGGTGGTGGGCGTGGAATGCCAGCACGTGCGGGCCGGCCTCCAACACGATCCGGTGGGTGGCGTAGTCTGGCCGGCGGTCGGGGAAGCGGGCAGGGCCCTCGTCGAGGGGGGTGCCGTCGATCCAGGTGCGAAACGCGTGGGCGCCGGCGAGAGAGACGGTGACTTCGCCGGTGCGGGCCAGACGGAACTTGGCGCGGAAGAGGGCGTGGGTGTCCGGCGGGGTGGACTCCGCCAACCAAAAAGGCTGCAAATTCACAGGAAATATATCATCGCATCCAAGGGAATTTTTACCATACGATATTGCCATGCCAGGCGGGCTTCTGGGATTCTGCCCTCAGGACCACGGTTGGTTCCGGAAATGAAAAAAATCTTTTTAATCGGCCTCGGGGCGGCCTGGCTTGCCTGGGGGGGATCCGCGCAGGGCGGGAAAGAAGAGGGTTGGCTTCCCTTGGAGGCGCAGGTGGGGGGGCGGCAGGAGCTGGTGTATTACGTTTGGGAAATTTCCGACGGGCGGGTGGTTCCCTCCGCCCGGGGGTTTGCCGAGGCGACTTGCCGGCTGCCGGTGCCCGCGACCCGTTCGGGTCCGGTCGAGGTCCGTTGGCAGGCGGTGGGACTCTCCGGCTGGACGGCGGAGGGGAAGATGGGCCGGGTCGAGCCCCAACCGGGGCCGGACCCGGGGTGGAAAAAAATCCCCTGGGAAGCCGCCTGGGTCACGGCGGACGGCGTGGCCGGCCCGAAGCGGTCGGAAGGTCCGTACCGGGGCCAGCCGGGCCTGGCGGGGGGAATTCACAGCCTGACCCTGGAGGGGAAAACCGTGGAGCGCTGGGAATGGCTGAAGTTGACGCCGGAAAAGGAGGGGGGCTTCCCCTGGCATTTTTGCCTGCAGGTGTCTCTGGGCCCGGAGGGTCCCTGGTTTCCCGTGCCGAGCGCGGACTTTGTTTTTTTTCCGGATCCGGGGCGGAAGGAGGTCTGGATTCCCCTGCGGGGTCTGATGGCGCGGTGCCTGCGGATCGGGGTGACGGGTATGAGGCCGCCGGAACGGGCCGCCGCCGGGGAGGCGGGCTGGGCCCTCCGAGCGGTGGAGATCCTGGGGGGTGGGCCGCCGCGGTTCGGGGCGGAAGGAGCGGAGGTTGGTGAGGTGGCAGCGTGGAATAATCTGTGGCTGAATTTTGGTCTGGCCGGCAACGAGGTCCACCAGCGGTTCGACGGCTGGTGGGAGACGGATCGGCCGCTGGAGGGCGGGATGGTCTGTATCGGCAGCACCGAATGGCTGGGGTGGGGAGCCCGGAAACTCTCCTGGCTCGGCGCGGATCCGGAGGCGCGGCGGCTGGAGGAGTTTCTCCTCCGGGTTCCACGGGAGGAGAGCGGCCTGCTCTGGGCATCCCCGGATATGCGCAAGCACCTCAACCACTCCGTCCACTACGTGAACAACGCCATTTATCCGAGCGCCGTGGCCCACCACTATCTTTTCCAGAGGGATCGTGCCTTCCTCGATCGTCCGGATTCGAAAACCGGCGAGACCATCCTCGCCAAAGCGCGGCGCGCGATGGACTACCAGCTGGAAGACCTCGGGGGCTGGTCGGGGCTGGTGACGTATCCCGGGGAGGAGGCGGACGGCACGCCGCGCAGCCGCGGAACCAATTACTGGGACATCTGGCTCTTTGGCCATGAATGCGCCTACGGCAACGCACTGTTTTATGAATCTCTGGGCGCGATGGTGGAACTGGAGGAGGCTCTGGGGGAAACCAAGCGGGCAAAGGTCTTGCGGGACCTTCTTCCGGTGGTGCGGGAACGGTACCAGCAGACTTTTTGGAATGCCGAGACCGGGCGGATGGCGGGTTGGGTGGATCGGGAGGGAAGGAAGGTCGACTACGGGTTCACCTTTGTGAATGCCATGGCGCTGGCGATGGGTCTTCCCACGGAAGCCCAGGCCGACTCGATCCTGGCCTGGTTGGATGGGAAGCGGGAGGTGGCGGGAGACACCTCCAAGGGTGCGGACATCTACCATTTCGGGTTTGTCGCGCGAGCCAACACCCTGGATGCCTTCGGGGCCGCTGTTTCCCCGGTGCAGACATGGAACGGGGCGCTCGACCTCGGACCTGGGGGGAACGGGGCCTACGGGGAACAGATCCAGAACGGGGGCGGGATCTTTTATGTTTCCTACTACGACCTGCACGGGCGCCGGCGCCACGGGGGGGAGGCGGCGGTGCGCCCGCTGCGGGAAAAAATTTTGGCGGAAGTTGCCCGGGACCAGCTCCGGCGCCGTCCCGCCAACGCGCAGGGGTCCGCCCACGTCCTCGGCCTGTTGCGGGAGTTTCCGGAATCGGGCCTCGTTCCTTACTTTTTTGTGGACGGGATCCTGGGGGTTGAGCCGGTCGCCGCCGGGCTGCGGGTGAGCCCGCTGCTTCCCCGGGGCTGGAAAAGTGCGGTGGTGGAAGAGCTGCGGTTCGCCGGGCAGCCCTGGAAAATCACCGCCACGACCGCGCTTTCCTCGCCCCGGGTGGACAATCTGGCGGACGGGAGAAGACACCTGCGGGTTCCCGCCACGGGCCGATGGCTGCTGGGAACGGATGGAAAGGTCAAGGCCCAGCCGTGAAAATGGGGATCTTTCTGGGGTGCGTCGGGTGGATGGCCATGGGGCCGGGGGCGGAAGCGGCGGACCGGGTGGTCTACCGGGAGACCTTCGATGGCTGGCGGAATCCTGCACAGTGCCTGCGGATCGCCCAGGGGGTGGAACGCTGGGAGGTGGTCCGGGAAAAAGAAGGCGCCTTTCTGCGCATCCATGCCCGTCCGACGGCGGCGCGGCCGGAATTTCTCGTGGTGTGGGATTTGGCGCCGCTGCAATTTCGCCGGCTGAAGGTGGAGATCCGCCCGGAAGGGATCGGGGCGGATGCCGGATTGCAGGTGGTGGCGAATCTGGAGGATCGCGCGGGGTTGGCCTTGGCGGGCCGCCCTTGGGCCGCCGGTCCGGAGGGGAAGGCCGGCGGGGGATTGATCCCCGGGGAGTGGAACCCGGTTTCCTGGGGGTTGCCTGAGGATCTGGTGGGGGCCAGCCGCGGCGGCAAGGCGCTACTGGCTCCCACGGGGAAACCGCTGGGCCCCGATCCGGATTTTGCCAACCTGGGAATCCGGGCCATCTATTTCAATTTCCGGCTGCCGGCGAATTCCCCGTGGCTCGGCACTGCCTTCACGGTCGATCTCCGCGATCTGACTCTCACGGAAACGACTCCGTAGCAGAGCTAAAAAATCTTTCATTTTGTCCAAAACGGGGCCATCCTGCCCTGATGAAGACACGTCGCCGGGTCCTGATGGCCCTGGATTGGTACGACGAGGCCATCCACACCGGCATTGCCGAGTTTGCCCGCCAGGAAAGCTGGATCTTAAACGCGCACATGTCGCGCACGCGGCAATTCCCCCGAGGCTGGGCGGGGGACGGGGTCATTGCCCTGATTGATTATCCGGCGGCGGCCCGGCACATCCGTTCGCTCCACATCCCGGTGGTGGACATGGGCGGCCATTTTACGGAATTCACCCAGGTGCTCAGCGACAATCCCCGCATCGGGTCCATGGCGGCGGAGTATTTTTTGGAAAAAAGGCACCGGAATTTTTTCTTCCTGCACGTGCAGAGCAGCCGTCTGGAGCGGGAAATTTCCACCGGGTTCCAGACCGCCCTGAAGGCGGCGGGGTATTCCTGCCAGATGCATTACTGGAAACAGACGCGGGAGCAGCACGTCATCGATTACCAGCAGGTGCAGAAATGGGCGGTGGCAGTTCTGCAGGAGGCGGCCAAACCGGCGGCGGTGATGTGCCAGAATGACGACACCGCCGTGATCATCCTCAACGCCTGCGTGGATGCGGGGATCCGGGTGCCGGAGGAAGTGGCCATTCTCGGGGCGGGGAATCACAAGCTATTTTGCGAATTCCAGTCCAAGACTCTGTCCAGCATCGATCCCGACCTGCGGCGGTTGGGCTATGAGGCGGCCAAGGAGCTTTCCCGGATGATGTCGGGCGGGTCCCCGCGGCGTTCCGCGCTGCGCGTCCCGCCCAAGCGGGAAATCATCACCCGGGAATCGACGGATTTTCTGGCGGTCAGCAATCCCCACGTGCTTCTGGTCCTCCGCTATCTCTGGGATCATTTCCGCGAGCCTTTGTCGGTGGAGCAGTTGTCCCGGCTGGTGCCGATTTCGCGCTCTGCCATCTACGCCCTGTTCACCAAGGAGGTGGGCTTGCCCATGGCCAAGGAGCTCATGCGCGTCCGGTTGGAGGAGGTCAAGCGTCTCCTGCGCACCACCCAGCAACCCATCGGCAAGGTGGCCCGGTCCTGCGGGTTCACCAGCATGATCACCTTCAGCCGCGCGTTTACCCAGCGCACCCGGATGACGGCCCGCGCGTACCGGCTGAAGATGCGCCGATAACTTCCCGGGGCGGTTTTCCGCGGGGAGAGAATTTGCTAAGAGTAGAGGGATTTGTCATCATTTCATACAAATGGGAAGAAGGCTTTTTCTGGCAGGTTGGGTCTGGGGGGTTGGGCTGGGAGCCTGGGCCGGGGCCGATCCGCTGGCAGACGGGTTCACGCGACCCCCGGCCGAGGCCCGGCCGTGGGTCTACTGGTATTTCATGGATGGAAACCGCACCCGGGAGGGTTTGACCGCGGATCTGGAGGCGATGCAATCGGCGGGAATCGGGGGAGCCATCATGTTGGAGGTGAACACCCATGTTCCCCGGGGCCCGGTGGCGTTCATGAGCCCGGAATGGATCGATCTGTTTGGGCACGCCATCCGCGAGGCCAAACGTTGCGGGATCCAGATTTCCATGGGGGTGGGCCCGGGGTGGTGCGGCACGGGCGGTCCTTGGATTCCGCCGGAGCAATCCATGCAACATCTGACCGCCAGCGAAACTCCGGCCAGCGGGCCGGGGGATTTCGATGCGGTTCTGCCGCGGCCGCCGCCCCATCGGCCGTTTTTTGGCAAGGAGACCCTCACGCCGGCCTTGGCCGCCCAGTGGGAGAAGACCTTCCGGGATGTGGCGGTGCTGGCCTTTCCCAAGCCCAAGGGAAATTCCCAGCTGCCGGATTGGCAGGAGAAAACCCTTGTGTACCGCGCTCCGTACACCTCGATGCCCGGGGTGAAGTCCTCCCTGCCCTTGCCGGCGGAGGTGACGGAATGGCCCCTGGAGGAGGTGATTCCCGGGAAGGGAGTCCTCGATCTCACCTCGCAAATGGATGCATCAGGGAAGCTGCGGTGGAAGATTCCGCCCGGGGAGTGGGTGATTTTGCGGTTGGTGCAGACCCCCACGGGCCAGACGACCCGTCCCGCGCCGGAGCCGGGTCTGGGGTTTGAAACCGACAAATTCAGCCGGGCCGCCACCGAATTGCATCTGCGTAGTTTTCTGGATCCCCTTTGGAAGGCGGCGGGGGGCGAACCGGCGGGGGACGGGGGGGGCTGGGCGGCGGTCCATTTTGACAGCTGGGAAATGGGATCGCAGAACTGGTCGGGAAATTTCCGGGACGAATTCAAAAAATTGCGGGGGTACGATCCTTTGCCCTATCTGCCCGCCTTCACCGGCCGGGCGGTGGAAAGTGTCGAGAAAACGGAGCGGTTCCTGTGGGATGTTCGCCAGACGGCGCAGGAGCTGGTGTTTTCCAACTCCATCCTGCCGTTGCGGGAGTGGGCGCACCAAAAAAAGCTCGAGTTCTCCATGGAGTTTTATGATTTGAACCCGACGGCGGATCTGAGCCTCGGCGCCCTGGCGGATGTGCCGATGGGCGAGTTTTGGTGGCTGGGATTCGGCGGGAATTTTGACGGCAGTTTCAGCGTGATCCAGGCTGCCTCTATCGCCCACACCATGGGCAAGCCCATCGTCGCGGCCGAATCCTTCACCTCCAATCCGGGGGAGGACTGGCGAGCCTACCCGGGCAATATCAAAAATCTGGGGGATTGGGCGCTGGCCGCCGGCATCAACCGGATCGCGGTCCATCGCCTCCAGCACCAACCGTGGCTGGACCGGTTCCCCGGCATGGGGATGTGGCTTTGGGGCGTCCACTGGGATCGTACGCAGACGTGGTGGGACCTGTCCTCGGCCTTTCACCTCTACCTCAGCCGCTGTCAGTTTCTCCTCCGCCAAGGGGAGGCGGTCGCGGATATTCTGTTTCTGACGCCGGAGGGTGCTCCCCACGTTTTTCGTCCGCCGCCGTCGGCCACGGTGGGGAGCCCGCCGGACCGGCGGGGCTATAATTTCGATGGTTGCGCCCCCGACACCTTCCTCGCCCGGGCGCAAGCCAAGGACGGGAAGACTCATTTTCCTAAGGGCACCAGCTACGAGCTGTTGGTGCTGCCGGAGGTGGCCACGATGTCCCTGCCCCTGTTGCAGAAAATCTCCGACCTAGCGGACGCGGGGGTGAAGGTGGTGGGGCCGCCCCCGCAAAAAGCGCCCGGGCTTGCCGGATTCCCCCAAGCCGATGCGGAAGTCCGCAAACTGGCCAAGCGGCTTTGGGGCGGCGGGCGGGTCAAGTGGGACCCGGGCTTTACAGGCGCAGGCAACCCCACCGGACCCGAACCTCATCCGTTGGAGCGTGCCCAATGGATCTGGACGGCGGAGTCCTCCGCCCAGGCCTTGTTCGCCCCGCCTGGCAGCCGCACCTTCAAGCTGAATTTCAAGTTACCCGATCCGTTGCCGGAGGCTTCCGGCCGGATTTTTCTCACGGCCGATGACACGTTCCTTGCCCGGCTGAACGGGGTGGAGCTCGGGCGGGGGGACAAATGGTCGGCCCTGTATGACTTCAGCCTCGCCGGCCGTTTGCGGGGCGGGGAAAACGAACTGGAGGTGGAGGCCGGCAACGGGGTGCCCGGTCCGGCGGGGCTCATTGCCGCCTTGGAAATTCAGGCGGGGGGAGGGGAGGTTTTGCGCTGGCAAACCGACGGCACGTGGATGGTTTCGTCTCCCTCCTCGGGAAGTTTGGAACCGGCCACGGTTCAGGTTCCGCTGGGCGGGGGACCCTGGGGCCGCCCCGGCCGCCTGGAACAGGTGGTTTCGGTCTCGTATCCGCCGTATGACGTGCTGGCCCAGGAGCTGGCTGCCGGCGGACGGAAGCCCGACTTTGAAAGCACCGGCCCGATCCGCTACACCCACCGCCGCACGGCGGAGGCGGAGATTTATTTTTTGTCCAACCGCACCAACCAGCCGGTGGCGGCGGTCTGCGACTTTCGCGTTGCGGGCCGGTTGCCGGAGCTGTGGCACCCGGTCAGCGGCGAGCGCCGGACGCTGTCCGATTTCAGCGTGACGGCAGGGCGGACGTCCGTTCCCCTGCGTTTTTCGCCCGAGGAATCCTATTTTTTGGTCTTTCGTCAGCCCGGAAATCCCGGCCGCGATCCGGCCAAAAACTTTACGGATCGGCGCGAGGTTCTGGCCCTGACGGGAAGTTGGGAAGTGAGTTTTGATCCCAAGTGGGGCGGGCCGGAAAAAACCACTTTTGAAAAGCTGGTGGATTGGAAGGACTCCGCCGAGGCCGGAATTAAATACTACTCGGGCCGGGCCATCTACCGCCAAAGTTTCGACCTGCCCGGCAACCTGGAACCCAAACCGGGGGGGCCCGATTTCTTTCTGGATTTGGGAACCGTCCGAAACCTGGCCCGGGTCCGCCTCAACGGTAAGGATCTGGGCGTGGTCTGGTGTGCGCCCTGGGAGGTCAAGGCCAACGGGGCGTTGCGGGCGGGACGCAACGATCTGGAAATCACCGTGGCGAACCTCTGGGTCAACCGCCTGATCGGGGATGCGGGGTTGCCGGCGGCGCAACGGCTCACCTGGACCACGGAGAACCCCCTCAAGCCGGACTCGGTCATGGAGTCGTCGGGGCTGTTGGGTCCGGTGGCGCTTTTGCGGGCGGAGACCGCCGGCGCGCGCTAACGCGAAACGGTGGGTTCGGGATGCGGGCGGCGGCGGGCCGCGAGGATTTTCTGGGTTTCGATGGCCCGGCCGCGGGTGATGGGATAGAAACTGATCAGGACCAATCCGGCGAGACACACCAGGGCCTGGCCTGCGACGAAGGCGGCTTTCAGGTTGTGGCTCACCTCCGGCGTCAACCCAGATCCGGCGGCGGTTTCCGCATCGAAGCCAACCGCATGGAGGACCCAACCACTAAAGATGGCGGCGCCGGCCACGGCCATTTTTCTTGAGAACGCCCCGACGGAACTGAAGATCCCCTCCCGCCGCAGGCCGGTCACGAGCTCATCTTCCTCGCAGACGTCCCCGGCCATGGTGAAAAAAGTCATCCAGGTGCCTTGGAGGCCCAGCCCGATGATGACCGTGGAGACCAGTTGCAGGTAGGGAAGTTCCGGGCGAAGGGTGAACCAGAGGCTGGAGACCCCCAGGAGCGTCAGGCTAAGCAAAATTTGGGCGGAGACTTTTTTGCCCAACCGAGTGTTCATGGCCACTGCCAACAGCACGCTCAGATAGGAAACGCCCGCATAGACGGACCCCCCCACCCCGCTCAGAGCCATGCCGGCCGCCCGGTCCCCTCCGTAGAGGACGAAGATATTCACATACAGGCCCAAACCGACCATGGTCGCGAGCCCACCCAAGACGATGACGTTTGCCAAGGCCACAATGACGAACGCGCGGTTGCTGGCGGCCTGCCGGAGGGAATCCCAAAACGGCGTGGCGGGTTGGTCTGCAGCCCCGGCAATTTCCCGGCCGAACAGGGCAGGGAGAATGCCCGTGATGAGGATCACGACCCCGACCCCCAGGCTGACATAGATGGCACCAGAGACGGCTCCGCCAAACCCCTGGTACTCGATCATCCGCGGCAGCCAAGGAAGAAAGAAGGAGAGGGTCATTCCCAGATAGTTCGGCCAGGCCAGCAGGCGGGTCCGCTCGTCGTAGTCCGTGGTCATCTCAAAACCGAGGGCCTGGTAAGGGATGATGAAAACGGTGTAGGCGAGGAAATACAGGATGCCCACCAATGTGAGCCAGGTAAAAACGCCCCACTCGCCTTTCCACGGAGACATCCACAGCAGAGGAAGAAGAACCGCGCAACCGATCGCCCCGGCAAAGATATAGGGGCGACGGCGACCCCAGCGGGAACGAGTGTTGTCGGAGATGCTGCCCATGATGGGATCGGTGATCGCGTCGAAGAACCGGGGAATCGCCACGGCCCATCCCAGTAACACCGGATTGACGAACAGGGCGATGTTGTAAACCGGCAGCACCAGAGAGGAGAAGGCGTTCATGATCAGGTTGTCGGCCATCGCGCCGGAGGCGTAACAAAGCTTTCTGGGGATGGGGATATGGTCCGGAACCGCGGGCGGGGAAAGGGGGGAAGGGGGCATGGAAGTTCGCAACCGGCGTGAACTATCCTGGGAACAGGCGCCCTTGGTCACAAGACATATTGAAAGAATATCCGTGCTTTTGATTCAAAAAAATCACGAGGTGGGCTGCGGCGGATCAAACAAATTACTCATCAAAATGAGCAAAATATCTCAATGACGCTAGATATTTTACACGGTCACTCTGCCAGCGGCACGGAGGAATCCTTGAGTCACAACCCGATCTGTCCCGAGTTGGTAAAAGGCCTTAAAGACCATGGCCTTTCGAACGACTTCATCTTCCTGCACCCGGAGACCCGGTACCTCTGCGGCGACGCGGTGGGTAACCGACCTCTGACCCCAATTTAAAATCAGTTGACAAATACAACTAGTTAAACTAGTTTTTTGGATATGAGAATACAAGAGCTAGGGGCGTTTGAGGCGAAGACCCACTTGTCCCGGCTTTTGGATGCGGTGGAAAAGGGAGAAAAGATTTACATCACCCGCCGGGGTAAGCGGGTCGCTCAGCTTTCGGCGGCAGAGGAACCCAAAAAGGCGAAGTTTGGTTGTGCCAAGAGCCCGAATTTCTACATGGCTCCGGACTTCGATGCTCCGCTGGAGGATTTCAAAGAGTACATGTGAAGTATCTTTTGGACACGAACGCATGGGTGGGATTTTTTGAGGGGAGGGATGGGTTTGGTCGCCACGCGCGGCAGAAGATGGAGGAACAACCCGCTTCCTGCGGGATCAGTCTGGCCTCGGTGTGGGAGGCCGCGATCAAGGTGGGGCTCGGTAAACTCAAGCTGGCCTACGACCTGGAAAAAGATCTTCCGCGGCTGGTGGAGCGGAACGGATTTCATTTCCTTGGACTCGAGCTTGGGGATGCAGCGGCCGTCCAGGCCCTGGAGCAAATCCACCGCGATCCCTTTGATCGGATCCAGGTCTGTCAGGCCCGCCGGTTGGGCAGCACGGTCTTAAGCAGCGATCCGGTCTTTGAAAAATACGGGTTGAAGCGAATCTGGTAGAAAGTTTTGCACCGGGGAGGCGCCGCGATGGACCAGCGGACGGGCAAGGAGGTCTAAACGGTCATCAACCAATTGAAGTGTTCGTCATCCGCCTCCACCTCCACCCGGTGATGGCGGGCGCAGGCCGCGATAAGAATGTCCATGGAGGGGGCGGATTTGCCCCGGCGGCGACCCCGGATCGCGAGGGTGTCCGCAAGATTCCAGACCTCCGGCTCGACCGGAAAATCCGGGAGAACGGAGGCGTAGTACCGGAGGACATCCGCCTCCGGATCCCGGCCCACCCCCGCCCAAAGCTCCAGGCGGACCGGCGCACACCATCCGGCCTTTCCCGCGCGCAGCAGGGATTCAACCTTTTGCCGAATCTCGGCGTTGCCGTTCTTCCTAAGTTGGTGGACCCAGCAGGAGGTGTCGATCAGCCGCATGCTTTTTGGCCGCGCTCCCTTTCCCGTTTAAGCTGGCGGGCAAAGCGCCGGCTTTCCTCCTGGCTGGTGAAGCGGAAGTTGGGGTCGAAGCGGCGGTACTTCCGGGCCTGGAGATCCTCGATCTCGTCGTTGGTCATGAGGCTGGTGAACGTGCCGGAGTATTTCGTCAGTTCCGCCATCGCCTGGCGACGATTAAAGTCCTCCAAGGCGGACACCACCGCCTCCCGCTTGGTCTTGGCCTTGGTGAATTTCAAGGCGTCCTTGAGGGTTTTTTCGGGAATATCAATCGTGGTTTTTATGCTTCCAATGTATCCGAAAAAGGATTCCTTGCAAGGGGTAAAAAGAAGCTCTCCTGGCCTTCCCTAGCGCAGGACAAACCTTTCAGGGGAGGGGGAGGAAAGGCGGACTTTTCCCTCCGGCTGGGAGCGGATCAGGTTGACGCAGTGCGCCCACCACTCCTCGCAAGACGGCATGGGGTGGTCAAGGGGGCTCCGAGGACCTAGGCGCAGGCCACCGCAAACCTCTGGTGCTCCGCGGCGCCAGGCAAGGGGGCAAGACACGACTGGTCGAGAGGTTTTTGGCCCAGCGGTTTGAGAGTTTTGTCAAAATCGTCTTTCATTCTGGCAGAATGGAACTGATGTCAAAACTTCATCAGGTAATTTCAAGAAAATCCAACAAGGCGTTACTATTTATGCGGGGGCTAGACCCTTTCTGGACCGGACAGAGTGAATCCAAGCAATTTACGAGTCTGTGAGTGGGTGCGTAAGAGTAGACAAGAATCGATTCCCTAAATAACTACTGAACACTCCAGTAGTAACCGGTAACACCGTACTTATGCGAGTCGGTCAGCATGCCAAAGGAGAGATCGACGGTGTTGTAGGTATCCATACCCTCGCCAAATTTCTTCGAACTCCAGTTCCCCGAGTAGCGCCAAAGGTGAGGGGTGATCTCCTGGTCCGGGTCGCGCCCCATGTACATCTTGACCTCCTCCTTCGACATGCCGTTGGTGTCCGATTCAAAACGTAGTTTCTCATTGGCAGGCTCGGCATGAAGCGTGACGGTCAAGAGGCTGAAGGCTAGAAGAATCCATCCATGTTTCATGGGCAGAAGATAGAAAAAAAGGCTGTTCCCGTCCAGTCCACTCTTGGAGCCGTCCTGGTTTTTTTCTGCGGGGGTCTGGCCTGGGGGCAAATGGAGCCACCCGAGGAACAAGTCATTCCCGAGAGGGATGTGCGGGAGGAGCAGTTTGCCGAGCCCACTTTGCCCAAAGAGGCGAACCTGAAACTCACCGGGTATGTTGATGGGACTTATCTCTATAATTTCGGACCCGGAACCGCCGCCAGCCCGATCGATTTTCCGACCGACACGATCCCCAGGGGGGACTTCAATTTAAGCGCCCTGTGGCTCCGGCTGGAGAAACCCCTGACCAAAGGGAATTCCCTGGAAGCCGGGCTCCAGGCCGGAATCATGCTGGGCGAGGATGCCACCTACTACGCGGCGGCCGGAACCGCCAATTCGCCCAACGGACCCGACAGCAGCTCCCTCTATGTGGGGGAGGCGTTTGCCAAATTCTGGGTTCCCGATGCCCAGATGGAGATGTGGGTGGGCAAGTTTCAGGCGGTCATCGGATATGAGACCATTTGGCGGCCCGACAATCCCTGCATCACCTTTGGCATCGCCGACGCCTTTATGCCCCAGGACAACATCGGCATCCTGGCCATTTTCAGTCCCGATCCGCTGTTCGACATCGCCGCCGGGATCGCCAACTGTTCGGGCGAAAGCAACGACCTCGCCAGTCTCGGCACCGGGGATGAGGCCAGCATCATGTCCTATGCCAAAATTCAGAATCCGGGGGGCAACGCCACCCTGCAGCCTGGATTTTACATCTCCCCCTGGGGCACCCACGGATCCAATGCGCGTATCTCCCTGGACCAGAATTTCTACTATGCCTGGAATCTGATCGGGCAGTGGTCGCCCTCCTTCGCCGAGGGGAGGTGGAACCTGACGTTCGACCTGACGGGTGGATCTGGAACGGGAACCCCCGGGATCGAAGCCCCCACCACCTATGTGACCACGGGGCTTTATTCCACCTGGACACTGATCGATCCCGTGACGCTCACGGGAAGAGCGGAGTATGTCCACACGAGCAACTATGTTCTCCCGCAGAGCACCCGGCTCAGTGGCGGGGATTATTACGACTATACCCTGACCCTGGCGGTGAACATCACGGAGGAGCTGGTCTGGCGCGGGGAGGGACGCTTTGCCTGGGGAGCGGGCACAACCTTGTCCACCAATCCCAGCCAGGACATCCTGGAGGAGACGCTTTATTCCCCCGCGTCCAGCTCTCTGTGGACCCTGGCCACGGAAATTTACTACCGCTTCTGAGAGAATTCTTTTTTCCAGATCTCCACTTTGGCCAAAACATCCTCCACTGTGATGCGGGACATTCTCCCGGGCCGGTGCCGGAAGGTCATCTGCGGGCTTTCCCCCGGATCATGGAAGGCATCAATCAGGAGTCGGGGATCCTGTCGCCAAGGACCGACCCGGGCGGGACTGTTGTACCCGTAGAGACCGATGACAGGTTTTCCTAGGGCACCGGCGAGGTGGAGAGGGCCGGTGTCAGGCGAGATGACAAGATCGGATCCGTCGAGGATTGACACCAGTCTTCGCAAGCCGCAACCGAGAGCCTCCTTGGGGGGATGAATGCACTCGTGGAGCATCTTTTCTCCGAGGGCGATTTCCCTGGGCGAACGGGCGCCCACGAGGATGGTCCGGAGCCCGAACTGACCTTGCAGGGAATCGTTCAGTCGCACCCAGGATTCGGGTGTCCAATCTTTCCGGGGATTGCTGGTCCCAGCGACGAGTGCAACCCGTGGGCCGGGGAGATGGCGGAAGAAGTGGGCCTGCCACTCTTTTTCCGAGGGCCACGGTCCGATGTTCCATTCGATCGGTTCCCTTGGGACCCCGATGACATCGAGAAATTCGAGGAAATGATCCTGCACATGGGCCAGAGGCCGGGGAGAAAGTTTCATGTTGGTTGCCAGCCAGTTGAATTCGCGGGCGCGTGCACGGTCGAAACCGATCTTGACCGGAGAGCGGCAAAGGGCGGTCAGCAGGGTGGCTTTGAAGTAGCACTGGAGATCGAGGACGACGTCGAATGGCCGGTCGGCAAGCTCCATCGCCATTTTGACGAAGCCGGCCAGACCCGCTTTTCGTTCCAAGAGCAGAATCTCATCCACGGCAGGATGTCCTTGGAGCAGGGAGGCCCCAGCTTCCTGAAGGAGCCACGTGATGTGGGCCTTGGGTCGATGGCGTTTGATGGCGTTGATGACCGGAAGGGCATGGACGACGTCTCCAACCGCGCTGAGGAGGACGATGCAGATCCGGGATTCCGCGGAAAGGTTCATGATCGGGGGAAGAGTTGCCGCCAGAGGGAGGGAATCTCCTTTTCCGAGAAGCCGAGATCCCCGCACCTGGCGCGCTTCATCAGAGACCGGAGAAGGCGGTCCCGGTTGGCCTTTTCAACCTGGGCGTGGGATGCAGTCCCAAAAACGATTGTGTCCACGTCGAGGAGCCAGGCTTGGGGATTTTTCCGGAAAGATCCGGCCAAGAGGATGTTGCGGGCATTCATATCGGGATGAAGGACTCCCTGGCTGGCGCAGAGCTGAAACAGCCGGCGGACGGCAGCAAAAACCCGGGCACGGGCCTCGGGCTTGGGGCGGGTGGAGAGAAAGGAGGCCAGGTCACGGCTCTCGGGGAGATAGGGGGTGACGATATCGATCCTCCAGAAGGGACCGACGGGATAAAAAAGCGCGGCCTGAATTTGGGGAGTGGGGATTTTTCTTTCCGAAAGGAGGGAGGCACGCTCGATTTCACGTCTGGCGCGGTGCGCCTTCAGATACAGGTCGCCTGTGAACTGGCCGTAAAGACCTCCATGCACACAGGGACGCACGATGACCCCGCTGGTACGGGGGATCGGCAGAAGAACTACAGGTGCGCGTCCGGGAAAAAGACGATGTTCAGGATGGCGGCGGGCGGCGTGACGAAGGGGTATCTTCGGATTCAATTTCTGCCATGCGGTCAGGATGGGTTGCCTGAGTGCGGGGCGGATCCAGGCGGGTCCGGTGGGAAGGGAGCAGAGCTGGAATCCCCGGGGAGGAGGGGAGTGTGGACTCACGGCTGGTAAGGGGGGATGGAAAAGGGGGCAGGCTCCCCCGAGCGCATATTTTGAGCGATGGATTCGGTTATTTTTTTTTGATTCGCATCCCAGCAGTTCAAAAGATAGTTCATAGCGGCCCGGCTGGTCTGCACGGGCAGGTCGGCGCAGTCGGCCGCCTGACGAAGCGCCTCCCGCGGGGCAATCCCCTCGGTTTGAAGGGAAAAAAGGGCGGCCAAGGCCTTGCTGGTGGTCCGGTTTCCTTGCGGGCCGGATAGATTTTTCGGGTCGAGTGCGGGAAGGATCCGTTGGAGATGGTCCTCAATCCTGCGCTGCCGACGGGCCAGCTCTGCCTGCTGCTGGATCCGGCGCTGGGCTTGGGCGTCGATATTGGCCTGAACGGGCACAACCTGGCAGCGGGCCGCAGGGGCCAGCACGATGCCCGCGAGGAGAAGGTGGAGGAAAAGCGGCCGCACGTTACGGCTGCAAAAGGATGATTTCGTAGCGTATGTCGATGCCATCGAGCTGCTCGACCTGGGTGTTGAGGTCGTAATTGGCCCGGATGGAGTTTTGAATCGAGTTAATGATGGCGGCGTTGCCTTTTCGGGCGAGGACGCCGCGGGCGATCTTGTTTTGGGCGGCAAAGAATCCCTTTTGTCGTTCGAGTCGGTCGAAACCCAAGGTGCGATACGCTTTCTTCGGTTTGCCCTTTTTCCAGATCTGAACCCCTTGATCCACGATGATCTCCTCATCCGACGGGGCGGCCGCGGGCGCATTGGATGAGGCGGGGGGTGGGGTGGCCGGCAGACGCGCCGCGGGGTTCGTCTCCTGTGCGAGGCAGGGAACGAGGAGGAGGGTAAGGAGGGCAAGGGGAAGGATCGGGTTCATGACTTGAGGATAGAGGTCGGGGGTGGCAAATCGAGTCGTGATTTTGGCTGGAGATCGGATAAGCCAAGGGAATGAAAACAAAAAACCTGACCCTTCGAACCGATCCAATGACGAAACTGCTCCTGGCCCTGGTGGCGGCGGGGCTCTGGTGGCACGCATTTGCGCCTTGGGTGTCCAGCTCGGCTCATGCGGATGGAGTCACCAAAGTGGACGTGGTCTCATTGGCCGGAGAAAAGATCCAGATGACCAGCCAGGAAGACCTCAACACGTCCGAGCCGGACTCCCTTAAGCGAAAGGGCTTGCCGGTCTGTAACGTCAACACACGGTAAGGAAGTTTACCGGCGCCTGCCTCTCCCGCCCCTGCGGCGTCGGCGGTACGGCGTAAGGTGAGCCGGGGTGTGTCGGCGCGTGACTTTGCGGGTCACGTGGGTGACGGCCCGAACCAACCCGCGGGTCATCCAGCCGATGGCGGTGAGAAGCTCGCCCATGGGAAGTGCCGGCAGGCGTAGCCCGCGAGGTTTTGCCGAGTGGAGTCCGTGCCTGCCCTCGCGGGCGGCCCGGCGCTCCAGTTCATGATCCACCTCGTGTCCGATACGTCGTGCCTCATCGATCGCCTCTTTCATGGAAAAAACGAAGCACGGGATGGGCTGGTCGGGCAGGTGATCGAGACGGACTTTTTCCAGCGGAACAGGACGGACCCCATACCGACCTCCGGGTTTGCCGAGATCGGGGTGACCCTCGCCGGCATGAATGAGCACGACGGCAATCTTCGGGGTGTGGCCGTATCCCTGCCGGATCATTTCGGCGGCGGAGCGGAGCTGTTTCGCGGCGCGGGAGACCGCGGAGGCCGAGCCCAGTCCGCTGAGTTTGAATTCGAACACGGCCGTCGCTTTGCCTCCGGAAAAGGCGACGGCATCCAGCTCCCGGAAACGGTGCCGACCCCGAAGTTGATCTCCATGTTCCGGGTCCTGGTAACGGAGAATGCGTCGTTCTCCCAGATGAAAGTGACGGGAGAGGATGGAGCGGACTCCGAACTCTGCGGCGAAGCTGATGACGGAGAGGGCCGCCGGCTCGATCCGGACCTTGCCCTCCCGTTGGCGCTCGCGGCGACGGCGAAAGGCAAAGCCCTCCGACCAGCGGAGGTATTCGGAATCATTGTAGGGAACGAGATCGACCTTGCCGTAATCGGGGGTCGGATGGGAGTGGGGGTGGGAATTCAGAGAGGGGAGTTTCCGGGCTTTTTTGCCCCCACCACGCAGCAGACGCCTGCGTTACAAAGGGCCAAGGCAAGGGTTCCGGACCAGAACCACTCCCCGCTGCCGGAAAACTTGTGATAGGCCGCCCAAGCAAGAATAGAGAGGCCGCTGCCGTTCAGGAGAAGACCCAAGATGACCAAAGAAAGCCAACGAACCATCCGAACAGAATGTAGGGAATCCGGGGTATGGGCAAGTGCGGGCAAGGGGCGAGGGATTGACCCCAAGGCGGAAAAAAGGGATTCTATGGTTTGTGAAATTTTCAGAAATTGAAAAAGAGCTGGGATCGGATGCAAAGAGCCTCTTGGGGCATACCTGTAAAACGGTGGCGAAGACACGCCTGCATCTTCCCGGGCCCGATTTTGTGAGCCGGGTCTGGCGGGACAGCGACCGCTCGATCTCCGTGTTAAGAAATCTTGAGACCACCTTCCGTCATGGCCGATTGGGCGGGACGGGTTACCTCTCCATCCTTCCGGTGGATCAAGGCATCGAACACTCGGCGGGAGCCTCTTTCGCCCCGAATCCTGACTATTTCGATCCGGAAAACATTGTGAAACTCGCCATCGAGGGGGGGTGCAATGCCGTCGCATCGACCTTGGGAGTGCTGGGTGCGGTCGCCAGAAAATATGCCCATCAGATTCCGTTCGTCCTCAAGATCAACCACAACGAGCTGCTGACCTATCCCAACGTGGCGGATGAAAAACTTTTTGCCGGCGTGAAGCAGGCGTTCGACATGGGGGCGGTGGGGGTTGGGGCAACGATTTACTTCGGTTCTCCCGAATCGGGCCGCCAGATCGAGGAGATTTCCCGCTCCTTTGCGATCGCGCATGAACTGGGAATGTACACGATTCTCTGGTGCTACCTGCGAAATCCGGCCTTCAAAACGAAGGAGAAGGACTATCACCTTTCGGCCGATTTGACGGGTCAGGCCAATCACATCGGGACAACGATCCAGGCGGACATCATCAAACAGAAGCTTCCCGAAAATAATGGCGGGTATCTCGCCCTCAAAATGGCGGGCAGTGACTATGGAAAGACCGATCCCCGAATTTATTCCGAATTGACCTCGGATCACCCGATCGATCTTTGCCGGTACCAGGTCTTGAACTGTTTTGCGGGCCGGGCGGGCCTGATCAACTCCGGCGGGGCTTCCGGCAAGAACGACATTGCCGAGGCGGTGAAGACGGCCGTGATCAACAAGCGGGCCGGGGGCATGGGGCTAATCTCCGGCCGCAAGGCGTTTCAAAAGCCGCTGAAGGATGGTATTGAGATTCTGAATGCCATTCAGGACGTTTATCTCGCCAAGGAGATCGACATCGCCTGATGCCGATCCGCGGGAAACGGAGCCGCGGGCGGGTTTGGTGCTACACGCCGAATCCGGTTTTCGAGACCAAGATCGAGGCCCCCAGCAGCAGGATCGTTTCATCAGCCGGGGGGAAAGGGCACAACGTGGCCCGGCAACTGACCCGATGGGGAGTGCCGGCCATATCCGTCATCTGCGAATGCGGGGCGGAGGGAAAGGACTGGATTGGGCATGCCAAAAAAGAAGGGGTCAAAGTTCTCCAGATTCCCGTTCGGGCTGGCATGAGGCAGGGATGGTCTTTGGTGGAGAAGGATGCGAAGCGAATCGATTTCTTTGCCAAAGATTTAAAAGTCGGGAAAAGCGGCTGGGAAAAAATACGGGATTTTTGGGTGCAACATTTAAAACCAGGGGACTGGTGGGTGGTGGCGGGGAGTTCGGCGATCGGGTGGCCCAAGGGTTGGTGGAGGGAACTGATTCGGGATCTGGAGAAGAAAGGAGTCACCGTCTTGGTGGATAGTCGGGGTGCTCTTTTGCGGGAGGCGGTGGAGGCGGGGGCGGACTGGATCAAATGCAATCTCGAGGAGGCGGAGGAGACGACGGGCTTGAAAGGGGTCGATCGATGCGTCCAAAGCCTAAAGGGAGATGGAACGACGGGTGTGGTGGTGACTTTGGGGAAAGATGGATTGGTGGCCGAGGTGAACGGAACGCCCTTCTTTATTAGAGCGCCCAAGGTGAAGGTGAGGGATGCGACCGGGGCAGGGGATGTGGTGACGGCCGCCTTGATCTTTGGGGAGTTGCATGGATGGACCACCGACCGAACCTTGAGAATTGCGACCCGGGTCGCGGCTAGGAACGCCACAAGTGGGGTGACGGCCGGGGTGCCGCGGACCTGCTTGAGGGATTGAGTCCGGTGGGTGGAATGGACTAGGGTTTTTCCATGGGAAGACAGTGGTTACATGCAAAGAGGGAGGTCGCCTCCCTTAAAAAATCCAAAACGACCAGCAAGTTTGTCCGTGAAATCACCTTGGCCGCCCGGCAGGGGGCGGATCCGACCCTGAATGCGCGTTTGGCGGCGGCCTTGGAGAGGGCCCGTAAAGAGAGCGTATCGCGGGATATCATTGAAAGGGCGATCCAGAAGGGGTCCGGCACCGGCGGTGGCAAAGACAGTCTCGAACACATGGTTTTTGAGGGTTACGCCCCCCACAAGGTGCCTCTGATCGTGGAGGTCTATACGGATAACCACAACCGGACAGCCCCGGAGATCCGGGTCCTTTTCAAGGCTGGATCCTTGGGTTCCTCGGGAAGCAATAAATTCCTGTTCGATCAAGTGGGCATCGTGGAGGCCCATCATCCCAAGACGGATACCGATCGTGAGGCGGCGGCGATCGAGGCGGGGGCGAACGAGGTGGAGGCTTTGACCCATGTCCAGAACGACGACATTCCGGAGGATGCCTGTGGGGCGAAGTTCCTGAGTGAACGGGCCGCCGTGCACGGGGTGGCGGACTGGCTGAAGAAGAATGGATGGACGGTGGTGACGAGCGAGCAGGGGTATGTCCCGAAGAACTATCCCGAGCTGAGCGACGAGGCGCGTGGGGAAGTGGGGACGTTTTTGCAGTCGCTGGAGGATCACGACGACGTGCACCGGGTCTGGGCCGCGGTTCGCTAGTTGTGCGTCGGGGCGGCAAAAGCGTCGCGAAGGAAAACCTGCCGGAAAAGATCTGCCCGAGGTGTGGTCGGGCGTTTGCCTGGCGGAAAAAGTGGGAACGGGTCTGGGACGAGGTGAGGTACTGCAGCGATGCGTGCCAAAGGGGAAGTTATCCGTCCAAAAGAGCCTGAAAACGCAGACCTTTGACCTTGTCAAAATGCCTTCGGTTCCTCGTGATCAGGGGCCTCTGGAAGGCGAGGGCCGTTGCGGCGATCCAAAGATCATTTTGTCCCATGAGTTTGTAGGAAGGATGATCCTGCATCGAGGAGCAGAGGCGGGCGTAAAAGGGGATGACGGGTTCGGCGTTCAGGATGGGTAAACCGATCTGCAGGAACTGCTGGACTCGTTCCGGATCGTGTCTGGCTTTCTGGGCACCGTGCCAGAACTCGCCCAACACAATCCAGGGGAGGCCGATGGATTGATCAGCGTTTCGGTTGGCGAACGATTGGGCCCAGGACTGTTTTCTCCAAAGACCCACCAGCAGGGTGGTGTCGGCAATCAGATCCATGGGTTATGTTTGGATCCTGGCTTCCGGGTGATGGCTTTTTCCATCTTGTCGTTCCCGGGGAGACGGTCGGTTTGGTGGGTTTCCACAAAACGGAGAAAAGAGCCGAGGGTGCCGGGTTCGGGCACGACCCGTTTGACCACGCTGGAGAAGGACTCGTTGCCACCCTTCTTCCAAGCCTTCAAGCGGGCGTAAGCGGGTTCATCCAAGGTGATGGTCTTCATCTACTCGTGTATACACGAACAGGTACATGAAACAAGCCTCAGAGCAAGAGCTTACGGTCGGCCATGGATAGTTCCCGCCACTTCCCGGGCTTGAGGTCTTCCAACGCAAAATCCCCGATCCGGACACGGATCAAGCGGAGGGTGGGGTGGCCGATGGCGGCGGTCATTTTGCGGACCTGCCGATTTTTTCCCTCCGTTAACTCGAGGGCGATCCAGCTGTCAGGAATGGTTTTCCGAACGCGGATGGGGGGATCCCGGGGAGGGAGTTGGGGTTGGGGTTCCAGAAGCCAGGCACGACAGGGAAGGGTCTGGTGGTCGCCGATCGGGACTCCACGGGAGAGTTTTTCGAAGGAGGCCGACGTTGGCACTCCCTCCACTTGAGCCCAGTAACAGCGGGTGTGGGCGTTTTTCGGGTCGAGCAAGCGGGTGTTGAGGCCGGGTTCGTCGCTAAGGAGGAGTAAGCCCTCCGAATCGGCATCGAGCCGTCCAAGGGGATAAACATCTTTTGGGAATCCAAACTCTGCCAAGGTACGGTTGGGTGAGCCGTCAGGAGTAAACTGGGAGAGGACTCCGTACGGTTTATGAAACGCGATCAGCACATGGAATCCGAATTTTAGCGGAGAAGATTTTCCTTGGTTGCCTGATCCAAGGCTGGGGTGCCGAGGATGAACTCGCGTGCGGCCGCGGGGTCGTACTGCATCCAGCGTTTGACAGCCGAGATGACGGTACTGTTTCTTTTCGACGGGGACGTAATTTCCACCGCCACCTGGGCGGCGGTGCCGGCATCGTAGGGAGAGATGGAGCCGCAGTAAGCGCTGAGGGCATTATCCCTGAGTTTTGGATCGGCGAGAGTTCGAATCCATTGACCCGCAGCTTGGGGGTCGGTTCTTGCCCATGTCCCTGCTACGGCACCAATGGCCGAATTGCGGTCTGATTCCTTCGGCAGGGAGAGGGACCAGGTGGCAGCCTCCAGAGGATCCATGGAGGTCCAGCGTCCCGCCACCGATCCAATGCGGGTTGCGAAAAACGGTTCCCCCACGGGGCTGGCCAGCCAGTTGGCGGCGCCTTGCGGGTCGGCTCCAATCAAAGCGCCCAAAGCGGATTCGAAAAACTTTCTTTGAACCGGACCGACCGCCAGTTTGGAGCCGAGGGTGACCTCCGTGGATTGACCCAATCCCCAGGAGAGGGCGGACGCGGGATCCTTTCTCACCCAATCCGCAGCCAGTTTGGAAATCAGGGCCCACTGGATATCCCCCGGCTGCTGGATCAACCATCCCGCTGCGCCCGGGGGATCCCGACGGGTCCACTCCCCCAGAATCGCATCCAGGGTTTTTTCGCGGAGAGGGCCGGGGAGAGCACGGGCCCATTGCATGGCCGTTGCAAAGTTTTTTCCCGCGTGGGGAGGAGCGGTGGCCGCGCTGGCAATGCCACGGGCGGATGCGGGACGAAGGGAGGAGATGCTTTGGGCGGCAGCGGCGGAGTCGATTTTTGCCCACGTGGAGTAGACCGTGCGGATCGATAAATCCCGGAGGGAGGGAGAGCCCAGATTTCCCGCCCATCGAGCGGCGGCCGCAGGACTGGCCTTTGTCCAGAGAGCCAGCGCCTCCATCAACATGCTCTCGTCCGCACCCTGCAAGGCGGCGGTGTAGGCATACTGGCAGGCGGCCTGGGGCTCGAGGGCAGCCCAGCGTTGCACCAGCCAGCGCTCCGTCTGGTCGGCAAGCGGCCCCGGGGTCCAGGTGCCCAGCTCGGCGAGGCGGGATCGGATCTCCGCCAGGGAAAGTGTACGAATCGTTTTTTCATCCCACTTTGTTTCCATTTTTGCCGGGCTGGCTGTTTTGGAGGCCTGGGGCGAACCTTTCGGCGAATTGGAGGAGGTGACAAGGGGGGATTCGGGAGCGGGAGTTTCGCCGGTTGAGTCGGTTGGCGCGGAAAAAAAGAGGGGCCGTCCGAAGTACGTGCCGAGGAGGAATCCGAAGAAAAGGGCGGCGGGAATGAGGAGCGTTGGGCTGGAGGATCCTACTTTTGTTGGTCGAGGAAGCGGAGGGCGTTTTGCCGGATGTCCGCCTGCTCGGTTTTGGTTTTTTTCTCCCATATTTTGACCATCATACCGATTCTCGGGTTCTTGCCAAAAAGCTTTGCGTGCTGCCCGAAGAAGTTCCAGTAGAGGAAGTGGAAGGGACAGGCATCCGGGCCCTCCTTCTTTTTGGGGTCGAAGCGGCAGGTGGCGCAGTGATTGCCCATCTTGTCCTGATAGGCGGCACCTGCAGCGTAGGGTTTGGTGGCAAAGAAGCCGCCATCCGAAAATAGGATCATACCCAGCACATTGGGAACCATCACCCAGTCGTACGCGTCGATATACATCTCGCTATACCAGCGCAGCACCTCCTTTGGATCGTACCCGCCCAGCAGGAAGTAGTTTCCGAGGACCATGAGACGCTGGATGTGGTGATTGTAGGCGTGGTCGATCGCGCCATGGACGGCCTGGGAGACGCAACGCATCTCCGTTTCGCCGTTGTAGGCCCAGCGGGGAAGGGGTCGATCCGCCTTAAGAAAGTTAAGGTTCCGATACCCGGGCATTTTGAGCCAGTAGATGCCATGGATGAACTCACGCCAACCCAGGATTTGGCGGATGAAGCCCTCCACGGAGTTCAGCGGGGCTTTTCCACCCCGGTAGGCTTTTTCGGCCGCCTCGATGCATTCCAGGGGGGTCAGGAGGCCCAGATTGAGGAGGGGTGAGAGAACGGAGTGAAAGAGAACGGGTTCTCCCTCGACCATGGTGTCCTCCCAGGGGCCGAAGTGCGCCAGTTTTATCCGGATAAAGTCTCTCAGCCACTGCACCGCTCCCTCCCGGGTCACGGGAACCCAGAGCCGGTCCGCCTGGCCGGGATGGCCGGGGAAAAGGCGGGTGACGTCTCGGGCCACCGCTTGAACGACCGGATCCTGGATGGGAGGGGGGAGAGGGGGAACGGTGGGTTTCGCTTTTGCGAATTCGCGGTAGGTGCGGCGATTTTGATCGTCGAGGTTCCAGTCCCCCCCCTCCGGCTTTCCTTTCGGGTCGAGGAGAATGTTTCGTTCAGTGCGAAGACGGCGATAGTGGGATTCCATCAGGAGATGCTTTTTGCCCTGGGCCCAGGAGGCGAACTCCGTCCGGGGAACAAGAAACTGGGGGCTGGGGTGGGTGTGGATGGGAGTACCGAGTCTCTTGGATAGGGCCGGAAGGGAGTGAAGTGTGTCGTACTCGTTCGGCTCGAGCAGATGGATTTCACGGATCCGGTGTTTTTGAATCCAGACGGCAAGGACGTCGGAGTAGTCTGTCCCGAAGGGGGAGTCGGTGAGCTGGTGATAAAGGGTGCGAAACTTCTTTTTTTGAAGGTCGGCTGAGTGGTGACGCATGGCGGAGTAGAGAAGAGTGAGCTTTTGCCGGTGGTAACGGAGATGGGACCCGCGGGGGGTGGACTCGATCATTCCGACGAGCAGGTCGGGGGATGGAGAGGGGAGAAGGGGATGAGCCGGAAGAAGTTGGTCCCCGAGAATCCAGACAAGCCGCATAGACTCAAACTAGGCGAAATCGGGAGGGGTCAAGCCCGGGGAAGAGATTTCTTGTCCTGCGGAAAGCGTAGGGAATGATACACGCATGGTCACTTTCCCTGAGGAGATCGTTCTTTTGGCCTTGGATGACAAAACGGGCAAATTTGTGGATCTGCCTCCGTTGGCGATGGATCAGGCGCTGGCGGGTGCGGCCTTGCTGGAGCTGGCTTTTCAAAACCGGATTGATACGGATTTGACCCATCTGACCCTGATCAACCCGAAGCCGACCGGTCAAGCGATGTTGGACCCCCTTCTGGAAAGGATTGTGGCGGCCAAGGACAAAAAGGACGCAAAATATTGGGTGGGTGTTTTTGCCGCGGATGGGGAGAGGTTGAGGGACGAGGTGTTGGACCATCTGGTTCGGCGGGGAATCTTACAGAAAGAGGAGAAAAGGTTTCTTTGGGTGATTCCCGGGCGGCGATACCCGATGGTGAAGGATCAAGAGGAGCGGGAGGTGAGGAGCAGGATCCGGGCGGTGATCGTGGACGGGGAGGTGCCCGGGCCCCGGGACGTGGTTCTGATCAGTCTGGCCAGCGCGTGTCAGCTGCTACGCTCGGTGTTTTCCGATGCGGATTTGCTGAACTACAGCAAACGAATCGCGGAGGTGTCGAAGATGGATCTGATTGGGCGGGCGGTTTCCAAATCGGTCGCCGAGGTGCAGGAGGCGGTGATGCGCGCGGTTCTGTATTCGGTTTAGAACTTTCCGCAACCGCAGGAGCCGGGGCCGCATCCGTGGCCCGTGGAGGGGGTGGCCGCGCCCCTGTTGGAGCCGATGATTCCAAGACCTCCGCTGATCAGGCGGCGAATCGGTTGGCCTGTCTGCGGATGCCGGGTGAGAGGGGAATCCTTCATGGATTGCCGGATTTCAAACTGGACGGGGGCCTCCCCCGTCCTGGATGGGATCGTTTCATAGAGATAGGTGGCCATGCCGGAAATTTAGGCAAGAGTGGATCGTGGACCGAGGAAAAAAGCGCGCAACGCGAAGCGACCGTTTGATCTCTGCCCAAACTGGGACAAGATAGGGATTCATGAGAGCCGACGATTTTCATTATGCCTTGGAAAACACGCGGGTGATTCTTCCTCCCCAGAAGAGGTTGGAGACCTTTGGGACCACGGTTCTCAACTATCATCTGATCACGGAGGAGATGGATGCGGTGAATCGGATGCGGGTGAGGGAGGGGCGGATCCACGCCCAGAAACCGGAGCTGTTGACCCCGGATGGTTTTGCGAAGCTGCTTCTCGACGGCTTTGGTGAAAAGGCGGAAAGATATGCCAGTGCGGTCAGTGAATTTGCCTCCCAGATCGCCATCCTGAAGTACGGATTCACGTTTCGAAAGAACGAGACAAGGCGCTACGATGTGACCGGAGCGTTGGCGGAGGTCTCGGACAAGGTGAGAAGGGATGTGGAGGCGAGAGGGGACCCTTTGTCGGCGGTTTTAACGGGGGTGGATGATGCGTGGGAGGTGTGTCTCTTGAAGTTTGCCCTCGATATGGTGCTGGCCTCGGGGGGGGATCATGTCCGCGACCTGAAACGGCGTGGACTTCTGTAACCTCAGGTAAAACTCGGATTTGCGTTTTTCTTGTCTAGAGTTCCGTTCATTGAACTCGATGACCAAAGCGTGGTTGGGATGGGCGGGCAGGGTTCTCATCACCGTCGGGGCGGTCTGGTTTTTGGCCACCAAGCTGAACTGGAGTGAGTTTGGGCTGATCGTGCGGCAGACGGACGTTCGGTGGCTCTGGCTGGCGGGATTGAGTTACGGCGGGGTGGTGGGAATTTCGATCGTACGTTGGCACCTGCTTTTGGAGGTGGCGGGGGCGGCGGTGGGTTGGGGGCGCACGGCACAGCTTTCCATGGCGGGTCTATTCTTCAACAGTGTTTTGCCCGGGATGATGGGAGGGGATGTGATGCGGGCCTATTGGGCGGCCCAGGATGCTCCCCAGGCCCGACCTGCGGCGGTGGTCTCGATTTTACTCGAGCGAGTGTTGGGCCTGACGGCGACGGTATCGGTGGGGGCGGCCTTGATTCTGCCGCACTGGTCGGATTTAACGGATCATCCGGTGACGCGGGCGGGTGCGTATACTTTCTTGATCGTTGCGGGGATTCTTTTTGTTCTGCTGCTCATTTTGGGTCATCCCTCGTCCGGGAAAATTCTCAGCGGGCAGCAGCAGGTGGGATGGAGGAGGGTGGCAGGGGAGGGGGCGGAGGCCTGTCACATCTGCCTGACCCATCCGATTGGGGCTGGGGCAGGGCTGGGCTTGAGCGTGCTGGCGCAACTTCTTCTTGTGGCCCTTTTTTATTCGGTGTCGCAGGCGATGGGATTGGCGGTGGGTTTTTGGCAGCTGGCCTCGGTGCTTCCGATGGTGGCGATGATCACCGTGTTGCCGATCACGTGGAACGGCCTGGGCCTTCGGGAGGCGGCCTTTGTCACCTTTTTAGGGACGTTTGGCATTGCGACCACGCAGTCGGTGGCCATTTCCTTGACCGGTTTTGCGGTCATTCTGGCCTGGAATCTTATCGGGGGAGGGGTGTATCTGGTGGCGGGGGTTGGAAAAAACAGGAAGTAACATTTATTTTTTCCGTTGGAGATGGGTGCGGAGAAAGGGGGCGGTGCGGGAGCTTTTGGAATGCGCAACGTGTTCGGGGGTGCCTTGTTCCATGATCTTGCCGCCTGACTCGCCGCTTTCGGGTCCGATGTCGATCAGGTAGTCGGCTTCGGCCAGGACATCGAGGTGATGCTCAATGACAACGACGGTGTGCCCGGAATCGACCAACCGGTGCATCAGATCCAGGAGCCTGCGAACATCGGCGAGGTGAAGTCCGACAGTCGGCTCCTCCAGCAGAAAAAGGTGATGGGCAGGGCGGCGAGCCCGGCCTTTCGCCTGGGCATGATCTGCCGCGATCTGCGCCGTGGCCAACTCGGTGACCAACTTCAATCGTTGGGCCTCCCCTCCCGACAAAGTGGGGCTGGTTTGTCCCAGCTGGAGATATCCGAGACCTGTCTCCGTCATCAGACGGCAGGGGGTGGCAATTCTGGGATGGGGGGAAAAGAATTCGGCGGCTTGCCCGGCGGACATCGAGAGGGCCTGCTGAATGGAGATATCGCGGTATCGGATCGCGAGGATTTCGGGTTTCCAGCGAAGACCACCGCACTCCTCGCATCGAACATCGGCAGGGGGCAGAAAACTCATCTGCACCCGAACGGTGCCGGCACCGTCGCAGGCGGGGCAGCGGCCCGGACCAGCATTGTGGGAGAAGTGAGAGGAGGTGAAACCGGACTGCTTTGCAACGGGTAGGCCCGCGTAGAGCGTGCGAAGGTGATCCATCAGCCCCAGGTAGGTCGCCACGGTGGAGCGGGGTGTTTTGCCGATGGGGGACTGGTCGACCTCGACGACCCGGTCGATCGATTCCGCGCCTTTGACCGATTTCCATCGGGGATCCTTTTTGGCCCGCCTCGTGGAGGTTGCGGGGAGAAGGATCTCCCGAACGAGCGTGCTTTTGCCCGAGCCACTGACCCCTGAAAGGGCAACGAGACGATGAAGGGGCACGGAAACATCGATTCCGTGGATGTTTCGCGCGGTGGCCCCGGTGACTTTGACCCAGGAAATCGTGGAGTCGACCGGCCGGCGTTGGCCCCTGGCAGGATGCTGAATCGGTTCGCCGAGAAGGCGGGCCGTCGCCGACTTACCCTTGGCATCGATCTGCCTCCAGTTGCCTTCGGCGACAATTTCACCCCCGTCCACGCCTGCGCCCGGGCCGAGATCGATGATGTGATCGGCAGCACGCATCGTGTCCTCGTCATGTTCGACGACGAGGAGGGAGTTTCCGCGGTCGCGAAGATTCCTCAGAATTTCCAGAAGTTTCTGGTTGTCGCGCGGGTGGAGTCCAATCGTTGGCTCGTCCAAAACGTAAAGAACGCCCTGGAGATTGGAGCCGAGTTGGGCGGCCAGGCGGATGCGCTGGGATTCCCCCCCCGAGAGCGTTGGGGCCGAGCGGTCCAGGTTCAGGTAGTCGAGCCCGACTTTTCGCAGGAAGGCGAGGCGTTGAAGAATCTCTGGCTGGATATCCCGGACAATGGCGGCTTCGCGGCCCGCGAACCTGATCTTGGAGAAGAAGGTTTCGAAATTACGAACGGAGAGCGCATTGATCTCCGGAATCGTTTTTCCCGCAAAGCGCACGGAGCGGGCGATGGGGTTGAGCCGGGCCCCCTGGCAGGCAGGACAGGGAAGAAGTTCCCCCTCGGCCACCTCTTCCCGCGCCAGTTCGAGTTGCTGCTCCTTTTCCGCCTCGTCGTCGGAGTCGACCTCGGGCGGCTTGGCCAACAGGGTGCCGTACCCCTGGCATTCCGGGCACCAACCGTGGGGGCTGTTAAAGGAGAAGAGGCGGGGATCCAGTTCATCGAAGGAGCGACCTGTTCCCGGGCAAAAGAGATGGTGACTGTGGATGGTCGACTTCCCCTTGGGATCGAGGGCATAGAGAGTGCCTTTCCCCAGGGCGAGGGCCTGGGAGACCAGGATGGGCAGATCTTTCCTGCCGGGGGAGAGCTGTCCGACGAGGAGATCGATCTGATGCTCCTTGTAGCGGTCAAGGGGCTGGAAGTTGGCAGGCTCGATCCAACGACCGTCGACGCGGAGGAGTTTGTATCCCTTTTTGGCGGCCCAGCGGGCGACCTCGGTATGAAATCCTTTGCGGCCACGAATCAAGGGGGCCAGGAGATCGAGGCGTTTCGATTTCCGCAGTTGGCCTTGGATCCGCCTGATGATGTCGGCCGAGTTCTGTCGGATGGCGGCCTCCCCGGTGTCGGGATCGTGTTGGACTCCGAGCTTGGCGTAGAGGAGCCGGAGAAATTGATAGAGTTCGGTGACGGTTGCGACGGTGGATTTCCTGCCTCCACGGGTGGTGCGCTGCTCGATGGCGACGGAGGGAGGGAGTCCGATGATGGCGTCAACGTCCGGTTTTTCCAGCTGTTCGACAAACTGACGGGCGTAGGTGTTGAGACAGTCGAGATAGCGTCGTTGGCCCTCCGAAAAAAGGAGGTCGAAGGCGAGGGTGCTTTTTCCGGATCCGGAGAGTCCGGTGACGACGACCATCTGGTTGCGGGGGATCCGCAGGTCGAAATTTTTCAAATTATGGTGACGCGCCCCGCGAACAACGATTTCCCGGCGGGTGCCATGTTGCACGGACGAGGGGGAAGCCTCGTGGAGGCGCAGGGTGGGGGTCGGCTGATTCGAAAGGAGGGGAGCAAGAAAGCTCGCGGTGTGGCTGGTTTTGGAGCGAATGATGTCTTCCGGGGTTCCCTGGGCGATCAGTTTTCCTCCCGCCGATCCTGCCTCGGGGCCGAGGTCGAGGATCCAATCGGCATTTTTGAGAACGTCGAGGTGATGCTCGATGACCAGGAGGGAGGCCCCTTGATCGACGAGGCGGTGGAGAAGTCGGATGAGGAGGGCGACGTCGTCGAGGTGAAGGCCGGTGGTGGGTTCATCGAGGATCAGGAGCGGGGAGGAGGGGGTGGGTGGAGCAGAGTTCTTTTTCTGGCGGCCGCGCTGGGAAGTTTTGGGCTTTTCCTTCTGGGGGGCGAGATGGGCGACGAGTTTGAGGCGTTGAGCCTCTCCCCCGGACAGTTGGCTCAGGGGTTGACCACAGCGAAGGTAGCCGAGCCCGACCTCGCTCAGAAGGGTGAGAGATTGGCAGATCTTCTGATGGCATTCCCGGGCCCGGGGGGTGAGGTTCTGTCGCGGGGCAAAGTGGAGCAGGGCTTCGGCCGCGGTCATTTCAAGAAGCTGATCGATCGATTTCCCGAGGTAAGGGGCGGCGAGGACATGGGGTTGGAAGCGGCGTCCCTCGCAGGTTGGGCAGCTGACGAAGACGTCCGACAGAAACTGCATCGAGACTTTCTCGTAGCCCATCCCGCCGCAACGTTCGCAGCGACCCCCCCCCGCATTAAAGGAGAAGGCGGAGGCCGGGAGACCCGCGGACTGGGCCTCCTCCGTCGAGGCGTACAGTTCGCGGACGAGATCGTAAACATCGAGGTAAAGAAGGGGAGTGGAGCGCGGGGTCTGGGAGAGGGGGGACTGGTCGACCAAAAGGACCTCGGAGATCGATTCGTGCCCGGAAAGTGATTCAAGGGTGGGGGGATTTTCGACGGCCCGGCCCATCCGTTGAAGGAGGGTTTTGTAGATGACCTCGTGAACCAGGGTGCTTTTGCCCGACCCGCTGACACCTGAAACAGCGACGAGGCGGCGGAGGGGGAACGAGGCGTCCAGGTTTGTGAGGTTGTGGCAGTTGGCCCCCTCGACGTGGACCCAAGGGTGACCTTTTGGAGGGCAGGCGCGGCGGGGGGACGGGACGGGAATGGTGCGTCGGCCCGACAGGTAGGAACCGGTGGGGGAGTTTTTGATTTTAGCCAAACCGGCGGGAGGACCGGCATAGAGGAGATGACCGCCCTCGCCTCCGGAGCCGGGGCCGAGTTCGAGAAGATTTTCAGCGGAGCGGATGACCGTCTCATCGTGTTCGACGACAAGGACCGTGTTGCCGGCGGCGCGGAGTTCGCGAAGCAGATCGAGAAGGCGACCGGTGTCGCGTGGGTGAAGTCCGATGCTGGGCTCGTCGAGAACGAAGAGGGTTCCCGTCAGGCCGGTGCCGAGGCAGCCGGTCAGGTTCACGCGTTGGAGCTCCCCACCCGAAAGGGTTCGGGTGGTGCGATCCAGGGTGAGATAGCCGAGGCCGACGCCGAGAAGGAAGCGTAGGCGATGGCGTATGTTTTCGAGCGGAGTTTGGGCGGAGGGGTCGGAGGTTTTGATTTTCTGAAAGAGGGAGTTCAGCTCGGAGAGGGGCAACGAGTTGAGCTCGGGCATCGTTTTTCCAGCGACCCGCCAGTGGGTGGTTTCGGGGCGGTAGCGTTGGCCCGAGCAGGTCGGACAGATGCGGTAGGCGCGATAGCGGGCCAGCAGGATCCGGACATGCATCTTGTACGTTTTGGTTTCCAGCCATCGGAAAAAGCCGCGGACGCCGTACCAATCTCCCGATTCCCAAAGTTCGGAGAGGTCCCGGGTCGAGCCCCGATCCCCCTCCAGGACGAACTTTTGCTGGTCCGGCGAAAGATCCTGGAAAGGGACCTCGAGCGGGATTTTTTTCCGTCGGCAGGCCTTTTCGAGATCGCGTTGGCACTCCTCGAAACTGGCGGTTTGCCAGGGCTTGACGGCGCCTCCCGCCAGGGTGAGGGAGCGATCGGGAAGGGCGAGGGATTCGTCGATTTCAATCATCCTTCCAAATCCGCGGCAGGCGGGGCAGGCGCCCAGGGGATGGTTGAAGGAGAAGAGGGCGGGGGTGGGTTCGTGAAAATCCCGTTGGTCGCGGGGGCAGTAGTAGCGGTCGGAGTAAAGGTGAAGGGTGTCGGGGTCTTTGACGAGGGAGATGGCGGCGACCCCTTTGCCGTAGCGGAGGCAGGAGGTGATTGCCTCGATCAGGCGTGTTTTGTTTGCGGAGGAGAGGAGGAGGCGATCCTGGATGACGGGGACGAGGAGATTTTGGCCATCGGGCGTTTGGCGCAGGGTCTGGGCCAGGACCCCCAGGTCGGGGGCCTCGTCCAGTCGAAGGGGGGCTCCGTTGAGGAGGATCCGGCGAAACCCCTGGCGACCGAGAAAAGCGGCGACCTCGTCTGCGGGAGTTTTTTTGGGAAAAGGAGTGCGGAAGAGGAACCAAGCCTCCTGATCGGAGTGATGGTGGAGGAGATCGGTGAAAATCTGCTGCGGGGTCCAGGGTTGGATGGTTTGGGAGCAGTCCGGGCAGGTCAGTCGGGCAAGTCGGGGGAAGAGGAGTTTCAGGTGGTCGGCAATTTCCGTCACGGTCCCGACGGTGCTACGGGAGGAGCGGACGGGGTTGCCTTGGCCGAGGGCGATGGCGGGAGGAATCCCGTCGATACGGTCCACGCGGGGGCGATCCATCCGCTCGAGAAACTGGCGGGTGTAGGGGCTGAACGTTTCCGCATAGCGGCGCTGGCCCTCGGCGTAAAGGGTGTCGAACGCGAGGGACGATTTGCCCGAGCCCGAGGGGCCGGTGAGGACATGGAACATGCCCAAGGGGAGATCGAAGGTGAGGTTCTTCAGATTGTTCTGACGCGCTCCCTCGATGCGGATAAAACCGGATGACTCCATGGGGTGCGTAGATTAGCCCTGTCCGGGGCGGGAACAAATGAGAGAGTTGGTGTTGGAGAAAAAAAGTTTATAACGGAACCGTGCAACACAGGCTTAGATCGCTGCTTCATCGGCTGAAGCTGAGTCCGGAGCACATGCAGGCTGGGAGGGTTGGAAAGTGGCTGGGGAAGCACGGGGTGAATCCCGACTTGTGGAGTTTTCGCCGGGGCCCGGTGGCGCGGGCGATGGTGGCGGGGTTGTTGCCCGCCACGAGTCCTTTTCTGGGGCTGCACCATGTCTTGGCCCTATTTTTAGCGGTTGTGATGCGGGCCAATGTTCCCGTGGCCGTTGTGGTGCAGACGGTGAACAATCCGCTGACGATCCCCATCTACTACACGACGGCGTATCATGTGGGGGAGGTCATGCTGGGGAGACCTGCCACCTATGAAAATCGGATCGGGGAGAAGATTAAGAAATTGGACGCGACGGATGGAATTCGGGCGAAGTTGAGGATGTTGGCGGGGGAGTTGGCCTTGGTGGCGGTGCCGCTGCTGGTGGGATGCACCGTGATCGGCGTGGTCCTTTCGATTGCCGGGTATGGGCTGATCTATGCCATTTGGCCGGAGGAGCACCCGGAAAAGCCGAAGGGAGGGGGGGCTACGCGGGGCCCGAAAAAAAAGCCGTCACACGGCCCGTTCGCGTGAGGTGCTGCGAAGGTGTATGGTTTTGTGTTCGAGGTCATGCACGGCGCGGATGTAGCGAACCGTGCGGCTGCGGGCGCGCATCAGGATCGAGTGAGTGATGGCTTTGTGGCCGATAAGTTTCACACCGGGGAGAAGGGGGCTTTCAATGATTCCGGTGGCACAAAAGATCGCGCTATCCCCCGTGACGACATCGGCGGAACGGAACAGAGTTTGGACCTCTTTTTCAGGAATTCCATGAACCTCGCGGGCCTTGGCCTCGGGGTTGGGGAACCACATTCGCAGCTGAATATCCCCTCCCAAAGCACGGACCGCGGCCGCGGTGAGGACGCCCTCGGGGGATCCGCCGATGCCGACATAAAGATCGATTCCAGAATCAGGGAGGGAGGGGGCAACGGCGGCCGTGATGTCTCCATCGGCGATTGTACGGAGGGAGGCACCCGCACGGCGGATCGATTCGATAAAAGGCTGGTTCCGGGCGCGATCGAGAACGAGGACAACGAGTTCTCCCACCCTTTTGTGAAGAATCTTGGCAAGGCGCTGGAGGGTCTCCTCGAGCGGCGCATCGAGAAAGTTCGCATGGGGGTCCTCGTTGGAGAGAGCCTGTGCGACCGTGGGTCCGTAGGCGATTTTGTGGGAGTAGTAGCTGGGGATATTTCGCATGGCTGGCTCTTGGCTTTCGGAGGGGACCTCCGTGGCGGCCATGACGGAGATTGCGTTGGGCGATCCTTTCGAGAGATTGGTGGTGCCGTCGACGGGATCGAGGGCGATATTAAAGCGGGGGGCCGTGGGCCCCCATTTTCCCAGCCGATCGCCTAAAAAAATTCCCGGGGCTTTATCTTTGATTCCTTCCCCGATGACCACCTCACCACGAATATCCACAAGGTCAAAGACCCCTTGGATCGCATCACATGCGGCTGCATCAGCAGCGTTTTTGTCACCCTGACCAATAAACCGCATGGCGTTAAGGGCGGCATTTTCCGTTGCACGCACGAATTCAAATTCAATCGTCCTTTCGGGGTCATGCATAAGGTGCTGAATCTAAGCACTTAACTCAAATCACCAAGAAGAATCCTCCCTAATGCAAGGCAGTTACTTGACGGGCAAAATCTATCGTATTAAATACGTATCGATGCGTAAATTGTTGATCGGTGCTGTTTTCGGATTGCTGGGCTCGATGCTGTGGTCGGAGGAGACCACGGTGGTGCCCGATTTTCGTCCGGCGAAGGTTGAGCCAACCACCCAGGGGGCCGAGGCTCCCGTTGCGGCCGCACCGCATATTCCGGACGGAATGAAAAGTGATCTGCCTGTGGAGCACGATGAGTCCGTTAGCTTAAATAAAATTTATACTTATCTAAATGATTCCGACCCACGCAGGAAAGCGCCACCTCCGCCAGATAATCAGATGATGGTTTATGAGCCCAAGTATTGGGATCACGGCGCAATTTTAGCCAAAGACAAGCTGGATCGGCAGGGAAACATCTTTGTCATCAATTGGCAAAACGATGGGCCACCGGGTGATTTCACTGTTCGGCTCGATTATCGGCAGGCGATGAGCCGAGAAAGGGTGATGACCAAGACCCAGGAGTACAAAAACTTCGACGGGTACGAAAAGACGGTGCTGAAAGTCACGGGGGACGAGTATCTGAGGGGCGGGGTGGTGAACTCGTGGCGGATTTCGATCGTGCGGGATGGAAAGATTGTGGCAGAGAAAAAGTCGTTTATTTGGTAAGGCGACCTTCCCTGCGCGGGCTTCTCTTTTCGGCGACTCCACTTTAATCTTTTGTCATGGCATTGACCCTGCATCCGCCAGAATCGAGGTTTTCCGAGGAGATGGAGCGGGAGCACGAAATCCGCAATCTGAAGGAGACGGTGGAGGCGCTGCGGGAAGCCCTGGAAAAACAGAAGGCCGGGACTGCCACGGAGGTGGCCCAAGCGGTGGCTGAGGCCCAGACCGAGATTCGCGACCTGAAGGCCACGGTTTCGGAGATGAGGATCGAGTTGGAACGACGGAAGGCGGAGGGGGAGGAGGCGGTGCAAAAGGTGTTGGCCCAGTCGGCGGAGGAGGGGCGGCAGCTCCAATCTTCCGTGCAGGCCTTGCGGGACCAGCTGGAGCGGGAGAGGGCTCACCACAGCGAGGAGCAGCAGTTGATGCGACGGACCCATCGGGACGAGACGGCGGAGTTGGAAAAAACGATCCAGAGAATCCGCGGGGAGTTGGAGGCGAGCCGTGGCCAAAAGTAAAAGCCCGATCGACACGTTGAGTCTGGCCGAGGCCAAGATCTTGCTCGAAGTGGCCCGCAAGGTTGCCGACGGGCAGACGCTGGATGAGCAGCTGGAAACCCTCGTGGCCTTGGTGACGGAGGCCACCGGGGCTGACCGTGGAACGCTGTTTGTGAACGATCCCTCGACCCAAGAGCTGTATAGCCGGGTGACGGTGGGAGGATTAAAGAGGGAGATTCGGATTCTCAACACCACGGGAATCGCGGGAGCTGTTTTCCAATCGGGGAAGGGACTTTTGGTCAAGGACGTCTACAAGGATTCGCGTTTCAACAAAACCGTGGATGAGCAGACAGGATATCGGACGCGATCGATCGCCTGCGCCCCCATCCGCACCGTTCGTGGGGAGTTGATCGGGGTGGTCGAAGTGCTGAACCGAAAGGGCGGGAAGGCCGCTCACTTCACCCCCAAGGATCTCAAACTCCTCGAGGCCATGGCCATGCAGGCCTCCGTTTCCCTTCAACGAAGCCTGCTGCTGGAGTTGGGGGAAAAAGAGAAGGCCAAGGAGGCGGAGTTTCTCAGCGTGGTGTCGGAAATCTCGGGAGAAATCCAACTGGGAAACCTTTTGGCCAAGATCATCCGGACGATCACAAGGTTGCTGCATGCGGAGCGGTCGACCCTTTTTATCAACGATGAAAAGTCGAACGAACTGTACACCGAGGTGGGCGAGGGGTTGGGAGCGACCCAGATCCGTTTCCCCAATCACATGGGGATTGCCGGCGCGGTCTTTACCAGCGGCCAAACCGTGAATATCCAACACGCGTATGCGGATCTGAGATTCAATCCGGGTTTTGACAAGAAGACGGGGTTCTTTACCCGATCGATCCTTTGCACCCCCGTGATCAACAAGGCCGGAAAAGTGATCGGTGCGACCCAGGTTCTCAACAAGCGGGGCGGAGCCTTCACCCATGAGGATGAGGCGAAGCTCAAGGCGTTCACCGCACAGGTTTCCGTGGCCTTGGAAAACGCGAAGCTGTTCGACGATGTCCAGAACATGAAGAACTATGCGGAATCGATGCTGGAGAGCATGTCGAATGCGGTGGTGACGTTGAATGAAGACGGGGTGATCCAGACCTGCAACAAGTCGGGATATCGGATCCTGAAAACCAGCGCCAAGGAGATCCTGAAAAAGAAGGCGAGCGAGTTCTTTGTCGGGAAAAATGTGTGGATCGAGGAGAAGATCCGTTCCACGGCGGAATCCAAGGAGCCCGCCCTGGTGATGGATGCGGAGATGGAGTGGGGCGGGGAGAAGGCCTCGGCCAACGTCAGTGTCCTCCCCTTGATCAGCGTCAAGGACAAGCCCTTGGGCTCCCTGCTGATGATCGAGGACATCAGCGACGAAAAAAGAATGAAGGGCACGATGGCCCGTTATATGGATCCGGCGATCGCCGATCAGTTGATGGCCACGGGCAAAGAGGTTCTGGGTGGGAATATCAGCGAGGCTTCCGTGTTGTTTTCCGACGTCCGCAGCTTTACCACCCTGACGGAGAGCCTGGGGGCCCAGGGTACGGTGGGTCTGCTGAACGAATATTTCACCCTGATGGTCGACTGTCTCCAGAAAGAGGGCGGCATGTTGGACAAGTTCATCGGGGACGCGATCATGGCCGTGTTTGGTCTGCCCTTGGCGAGGGAGGATGATGCGGACCGCTCCGTCCGGGCGGGAATTGGGATGTTGCAGGAGTTGGACCGGTTCAACGCCGCCCGCAAGGAGAGGGGGATGATGGCGATCGACATGGGGCTGGGAATCAACACGGATGAGATTGTGAGCGGGAACATCGGTTCGCCGAAACGGATGAACTACACCGTGATCGGGGACGGGGTGAATCTGGCAGCCCGTCTGGAGACGGCCTGTAAACAGTACGGAGCCAAGATGCTGGTGAGCGATGCGACGGTCAAAAAACTGAAGGGAACGTATCGCATGCGGGAGGCGGACCGGGTGGTCGTCAAGGGAAAGACCGAGCCGGTGGTGATCTTTGAGTGCCTCGACTATCACACGGAGGCTTCGTTTCCAAACCCGATGGAGGTGATCAACCACTTCAAGGACGGGCTTTCCAAATACAGGAAGCAGGATTGGGAAAAGGCAAAAGGGGCGTTCCGGGAGGCACTGCAGGCGCATCCGGGGGACAAGTTGAGCAAGATTTACATCGAGCGCTGCGACTACTTTGAAAAGAACCCCCCTGAGAAGGATTGGGACGGCGTCTGGGTGATGAAGGAGAAGTAGTCCGCTTCGGTTGCCCCTGCAAGGCGGGGTGGACGGAAACGGGGAATTCGCTACCCTTTCAAAGCGGGGTCGTTAGCTCAATGGTAGAGCTGCTCCCTTTTAAGGAGTAGGTTGTAGGTTCGAGTCCTACACGACCCAATCTCCTCATGAATTTTCAACTCGAATCCCCTTACCCCGCCGCGGGTGACCAACCGGCGGCGATTGCCGGCCTGCTGAAGCGGTTGAAAGAGGGGAAGAAGCACAATGTGCTTCTTGGGGTCACGGGCTCGGGGAAGACCTTCACGATTGCCAATGTGATCCAGCAGATGGGCCTGCCCACCCTGGTGATGAGTCACAACAAAACGCTCGCCGCCCAGCTCTACAGCGAGCTGAAGGGTTTCTTCCCCCGCAATGCGGTGGAGTATTTCGTCAGCTACTTCGACTACTATCAGCCGGAAGCCTACATCCCGCGGACGGACACCTACATCGAAAAGGACTCCTCGATCAACGAGGAGATCGAACGGCTGCGGCTTTCCGCCACGACCAGCCTCTTGACCCGCAAAGACGTCATAGTGGTTGCCAGCGTCTCGTGCATCTACGGCTTGGGATCCCCGGACGACTATGAAAAGATGTTTCTCTCCCTGGAACCCGGGACAAGGATTCCGAGGGACGAGTTGTTGGCGAAGTTGGTGGAGATCCAGTACGAGAGGAACGATCTGGCCCCCGAGCGCGGGCAGTTCCGGGTGCGGGGCGATGCGATCGAGGTTCTCCTGGCCCATGAGGATGCGGGAGTCCGGATCGAGCTGCTGGGAGACCAGATCGACCGGTTGACCCGTTTTGATGCAGGATCGGGGGAGGAGATGGGACGGCCCCTGCGCGAGATCCTGACGCCGGCCCGTCACTATGTGACTTCCCAGGACAAGATGAAACGCGCCGTGATCGCCATCCGCAACGAGTTGACGGAGAGGATTGCCCAGTTCGAGTCGGCGGGAAAACTGCTGGAGGCCCAGCGTTTGAAGATGAGGACCGAATATGACCTGGATCTGATGGAGGAGATGGGGACGTGCAGCGGAATTGAGAACTACAGCCGCCATCTGACCGGAAGAAAAGCCGGGGACAAACCGGGAACGCTGATCGACTTCTTTCGGGACGACTTCCTGGTGGTGATGGATGAGAGCCATGCGACGGTTCCGCAGGTGGGGGGGATGTATGCGGGGGATCGAAGCCGGAAGACGGTTCTCGTCGAGCATGGGTTTCGCCTTCCCTCGGCGTTGGACAACCGGCCCCTCAAGGCGGAGGAGTTTCAGGCGATGGTGAAGCAGGTGATCTACGTGTCGGCGACTCCCGCGGATTTCGAGTTGGGAAAAGTACGAGGCCAAGTGGTCGAGCAGGTCGTTCGTCCCACCGGGTTGCTGGATCCGCCCGTCCGGGTCCGACCCCTGAAGGCCCAGGTGGATGAGACCATTGCCCTTTGCCGCGAGCGGATCGCACGAAAGGAGAGGGTGCTGGTGACGACCTTGACGCGGAGAACGGCGGAAGATCTTTCGGAGTATCTGAGGGAATCCGGATTCAAATCCCGGTACCTGCACGCGGAGGTGGATGCGATCGAGCGGGTGGAGATTTTGCGTGAGTTACGTTCGGGTGAAATTGACGTATTGGTCGGCATTAATCTTTTACGAGAGGGCCTCGATCTGCCCGAGGTATCCCTGGTTTGCATCTTGGATGCGGATAAGGAGGGATACTTACGATCGGAGACCTCCCTGATCCAGACCGCGGGTCGGGCGGCTCGGCATCTGAACGGTGAGGTGGTGCTGTTTGGCGATCGGATCACAAAATCGATGAAGGCCCTGATCGATGTCACGGAGCGCCGCCGCGCCAAGCAGGAGGCGTATAACAGGGAAAATAACCTCGTCCCCCGATCGGCACTTCGCGGGGTGCAGGAGAGTCTGCAGACGATTGTCCGCACGGCGCGGGGAATCCACGAGAAGGTCGGCGGGGGAGGGGCGTCGGCCGATGCGCGGGAGGTGTTGAAGCAGTTGGAGGAGGAGATGTGGGAGGCCTCGGAAAAACTCGAGTATGAGCGGGCCGCCCTGCTGAGGGATCAGATTGAGGATTGGAAAAAAACGCACCAGCTGGGCGGTGTGGTGAGGGAGGAAAAAAAGAAACGCTTCCCGGGAGTTCGCTACGCGAGGCCGGGACGTGCTAGCGCAAGGAGCAGACGGAGTACGTTGGGATAGGGGCGAGGAGTTCCGAGCCTTTGGCCGAGGCGATTTCGAGGAGGGTGACGATCTCGATCAGTTCGCCTTGGCTTTGACGGAGAAGCGTGGCGGCTGAGGCGAGCTGGGTTCCCCGATGGAGGACATCCGCGACCAGAAGAAGACGGCATCCCGCGGGAATTTTCTGCAGGTCCAGCAGGGGCCCGCGGCTGGCGGGTTGGATGACGCTCAGGCCGCATCCTGCAAAATAAGCCAACGGCGCCGCCAGCGGCAGGGCGGCCGAATCGTACGCGATCACCCGTTCGATCCTGCGACGCTGGTATCGCTCATTGATATCGACGCAGGCAAAACGAAAGAGTTGGCCATCCTGATAGATGGCATCGGTGATGTAGTTGGGTTCCCCCGCGCGGCGCGCACTTTCGATGGTTCGGATCCCCGCGAGGAGCCTGTCGCGGGTGCTACGGAGGGCGGGTGATTTCATTCGCCCTCTTCCTGCCGGGGTTGATCTCCCCCCTGGGGAAGCGTCTCCAACGCGGTACGGAGTTTTTTGAGGGCCACGTTTTGGATCTGACGGATGCGCTCCCGGGTGACCCTGAATTTTTTCCCGATCTGCTCCAGCGTGGGAGGGGTTTCGTCCGTCAGGGGAAATCGCAGGGAGAGAATCGCCCTTTCCCTTTCATCGAGGACATGGAGGACGGTGCGGAGTTGTTTGATGAGATTCCGGCTCTCCAGGTCCTGGCCCGGCATCACCGCCGTCTCATCCGCGATCAGGTCTCCCAACTCGGCGTCCGCCTCATCTCCCACGAAGGCGTTCAGGGAGGTGGGGCGCATCGAGACCCGCCGAAGTTGGCTGATCTTTGCCGCGCTGACCCCGCACTCCTTGGCGAGCTCCTCATCGGTGGGCTCGCGGCCCAGCTCGTCGAAGAGTTGGATGGCGATCCGTCGCATTTTGGCGAGTTTGTCGACCAGATGGACGGGCAGGCGGATGGTTTTGGACTGATTGGCGAGGGCCCGGCGGACCGCCTGCTTGATCCACCAGGCCCCATAGGTGCTGAATTTGGTTCCGCGATGGGGATCGAACCGTTCCACTCCCTTCATCAGGCCGATATTTCCCTCGCTGATCAGATCGAGGAGGGGGAGGCCGAGACCGGCATAATCCTGGGCAATCTTCACCACGAGGCGAAGGTTGGCCCGGATCATCTGTTCGCGGGCCGCGCGATCCCCCCTCTTGATCCGTTTGCCGAGACGGTGTTCGTCCGCACGGGTGAGCAGGGGAATTTCCCCGATTTCGCGTAGATAGGCACCAAGAGCACCGTCGCGGAAATCGCTCATCCGGCAACAATGAGCGGTTTAGGCAAAAAGGGAAAGGGGAACTGGAGGACGAGCCGGCACGCTGCGAAAGGTTACTGTTTCAGAGCGGCTTGGGCGGCAGCCAGGCGGGCAATCGGAAGACGGAAGGGGGAGCAGGAGACGTACGCCAGGCCCAAGCGGTGGCAGAATTTCACCGAATCCGGCTCGCCTCCGTGTTCGCCGCAGATTCCCAGCTTGATGTCCTTGCGGGTCGAGCGGCCCAGTTTTACCGCGGTTTCCATCAGCTTTCCCACCCCTCCCTGATCCAGCACGGCAAACGGGTTTTGTCGGACGATCTCCTCCTCCTGGTAACGGGGGAGGAAGGAGCCCGCGTCATCCCGGCTCATGCCGAGGGTCGTCTGGGTCAGGTCGTTGGTGCCGAAGCTGAAAAACTGCGCGGACTTGGCGATTTCGTCCGCGACCACGCAGGCGCGGGGAATTTCAATCATGGTGCCCACAAGGTAGGAGAGCTTCACGTTGCGCTCCTTTTGAACTTGGGCAGCGACGTTGTGGACGAGGGCTATCTGGAGTTCCAACTCCTTCGGAAAGCCGACCAGGGGAATCATGATTTCAGGACGGACTTTGGTGCCGGAGGCCTGCACCTCGGCGGCGGCCTCAAAAACGGCGCGGGCCTGCATTTCGGAAATTTCCGGATAAACAATTCCGAGACGGCAACCCCGGTGTCCGAGCATCGGATTAAACTCGTGCAACTCCTTGACACGGCGGGCGACGCGGTCGACGGAGATGCCCAGTTTTTCGGCCAGATCCCTTTGCGAGGCCTCGTCGTGGGGGATGAACTCGTGGAGGGGGGGGTCGAGAAATCGGATGGTGGCGGGCAGGCCTTTCAGGGCCCGGAAGATTCCGGCGAAGTCGGAGCGTTGGGCCGGGAGAAGTTTGGCCAGCGCTTTCCCCCGTTCCACCCCGTTTTCTGCCAAAATCATTTCCCGGACGTGATCGATCCGATCGCCCTCAAAGAACATGTGCTCGGTCCGGCAGAGTCCCACACCCTCCGCGCCGAATGCCACCGCATGCCCCACCTGGTCGGGCTGATCGGCGTTGGCACGGACCTCCAGCGTTCTGCGTTGATCGGCCCACTGCATCAGCTGGGCAAAGACCCGATAGACGGGACTTTCGGCGGGGGTGAGATCCCTATCGATCAGGACGCGAACGACGTCGGAGGGGGAGGTTTTCACCTCTCCGGGGAAGATCTCCCCCGTGGTGCCGTCGATCGAGAGAAAGTCCCCCTTGCGGAAATTTTGGCCCCTCACATGGAGGGTGTTGGTGGCGTAATCGATCTGAAGTTCGGAGGCGCCGCAGACGCAGACTTTGCCCATCTGCCGTGCCACGAGGGCGGCGTGGGAGGAGACTCCACCGCGGGCGGTCAGGATTCCCTCGGCGGCCAACATGCCCCGGATGTCTTCCGGGCTGGTTTCAACGCGCACCAGCAGGACCTTTTCGCCCCGCTGGGCGGCCGTTTCCGCCTCATTCGCTGAAAAATAGATTTTGCCGGAGGCAGCACCCGGCCCTGCAGGCAGTCCCCGGGCGATGACCTGGGTTGTTTTGCGGGCCCGGGAATCGAACACGGGGGCGAGCAGTTGGCTGAGGGAATCGGCGGGAATGCGCCGGAGGGCATCATCCGGCTTGATCAGCTTTTCCTTCACCATTTCGACGGCGATACGGACGGCTGCAAATCCGGTTCGCTTGCCGTTGCGGGTCTGAAGCATGAAAAGACGACCCTGTTCGACGGTGAACTCGAAATCCTGCATGTCGTGAAAGTGACTCTCCAAGGTGTGGCGCACGTCCTGGAGTTGGCGGTAAACCTCGGGCATCTCGACCTGCAGCTGGAGAACGGGCTCCGGGGTGCGAACGCCGGCGACCACGTCCTCTCCCTGCGCATTGAGGAGAAATTCCCCGTAGAGAACCTTTTCCCCCGTGGCCGGATCGCGGGTGAAGGAGACGCCGGACCCGCTGTCGTTGCCTGTGTTGCCAAAGACCATGGCCTGGACGTTGACCGCGGTCCCCCACTCGTGAGGGATGTTGTATTTTCTGCGGTAGATGATCGCCCGCTCATTGTTCCAAGATCCAAAAACCGCCCCCACCGCGCCGCGGAGCTGGTCGCGGGGATTCTCGGGAAAGTCTTTTCCCGTGCGCTCGCGGATGAGCGTCCGGAACCGATCGGTCAACGTGCGAAGGGCGGCGGCATCCAGCTTGGTATCCGAGACGTGGGGATCCCTAGGGAAGAGCTCTTGTTTCAGCTCCTCGATCACGACCTCAAAAGGTTCATGGTCCTCGCCGGCCCTTTTTTGGACTCCCATCACCACATCGCCGTACATCTGGAGAAAGCGGCGGTAGCAGTCGTAGGCAAAACGCTCGTTTTTGCTTCGTTCCGCCAAAGCACGGACGGTACGGTCGTTCAGGCCGAGGTTGAGGATGGTGTCCATCATCCCGGGCATCGAATCGCGGGCTCCAGAGCGGACGGCGACGAGCAGGGGATCCTTCTCATCCCCGAATTTCTTGCCCATGGCGGTCTCCAGCTTTTGGATCGCCTCATCGATCTGTTTTTCGAGAGCGGGGGGATAGGTGCGTTGGTGGTCGTAGTAGTAGGTGCAGACCTCGGTGCTGATGGTGAAACCCGGGGGAACCGGGAGGCGGATCCGGGTCATTTCCGCAAGATTGGCTCCCTTGCCGCCCAGGAGGGCTTTCATTTTGCCGTTCCCGTCCGCCTTTCCGTTCCCGAACGAGTAAACGTATTTTGGGGCCTTTCGGGTGGGGGATTTTTTCTTTTTGGAGGATTTAGATTGGGTCGGCATGACGAAAAGTGAGCGTAACGGAATGCCAGTTTGAGGCGGGTTTGGCAAGCTTGATCAGGTCGAGTCACGGCTCAAGGCAGCGGCCTTGGGGCGGGATTTCCAAGAGGACTCCTGGAAGGCGAGGACTTTCCTGAGCCCATCCTGCGCCAAGGTCAGAAGGGATTGGAATTCTTCGCGGCTGAAATCGTGTTCCTCCCCGCCTGCCTGCACCTCCACCAGGCGACCTGTGCCTGTCATGACGACGTTCATGTCGACTTGGGCATCCCGGTCCTCAGGATAATTGAGATCGAGAAGGGGGAGATTGTCCAGAAGGCCGACACTGATTGCCGCAACGGGAGTCCGAAGGGGATCGGTGTTGATTTTTTCGGAAAGTTGAAGCCGCTCGATGGCCCGGCGGAAGGCAAGGCAGGCACCGGTGATGGCGGTCGTGCGGGTCCCGCCGTCTGCGGAGAGAACATCACAATCGATCCACACGCTGCGGGCTCCCAGGGCGGTGAGATCGGTGACCGCACGCAGGCTGCGCCCGAGCAGCCGTTGGATCTCGGTCGAGCGGCCGTCCACCTTTCCCCGCGCGGAGTCGCGGGGTTTCCGGCTCGAGGTGGATGCGGGCAGCATCGAGTACTCGGCGGTCAGCCAGCCTCCCGGCACGTTCTGCTCCTTCATCCAGCGGGGGACTGCCTCGTCCACGCTGGCGGTGCAGATCACTTCGGTTCTTCCACATTTGAGAAGGACCGACCCCACGGCTTGGGGGGCGATATCCCAGGTGCAGGAGAGAGGCCGGAGATCGGAGGGAGATCGGCCATCGGCTCGCGGGGTGCTCATCGGCAGGCATCCTCGGTTGCACGGAGGGTGTTGGAAAGCAGAAGCGCAATGGTCATGGGGCCGACGCCTCCGGGGTTGGGGGTGATGGCAGCGGCGACGGTTTTGACGGAGGGAAAATCAACATCCCCGACAAGACGATATCCCCGCGGGGAGTTGGGGTCGGGGATCCGGTTCACCCCGACATCGATGACAGTGGCTCCGGGTTGGACATGCTCTTGGGTGAGAAAGAGGGGGCGACCCAGAGCTCCGATGAGGATGTCGGCTTGCCGCGTGATGGAGGGGAGGTTGGGGGTGCTGGAGTGGGCGAGCGTGACGGTGCAGTCGGCATGGACCGCTTTGCGGGCAAGGAGGACGGCGAGAGGCCGTCCCACAATCTGGCCGCGACCAACGACCACGGCGTGTTTTCCCTGGGTGGGAATTTTGCCGAGGCGGAGAATTTCAAGAATTCCCGCCGGGGTGCATGGGAGGAAGCCGGAGGGGTCGCCCAAAAGAAGTTTTCCAAAGTTGACGGGGTGGAAGCCGTCAACATCCTTGGCGGGTGAGACGCGGGCGTAGACCTGGTCGTTGGGAAGGGTCGAGGGAAGGGGGGATTGGATGAGGATTCCGTGAACTTTGGGGTCGGCGTTGAGGGAGTCGATTTCGGCGAGCAGGGAGGAGAGAGGGGTGGATTCCGGAAGCACAAGGGTGCGACTCGAAATGCCGACCTCCCCGGCGCGGGTTTCCTTTCGGGAAACATAGGCACGGGACGCGGGATCCTCGCCGACGCGGATGAAGACAAGTCCGGGGGTGATGCCACGTCGGAGAAGGGCGGAAACGCGGGCCGCCGTCTCCCGATGAATCTGCGAAGCAAAGGCTTCTCCATCGAGGATACGGGCAGACATGGAGTCAGAATGCAACGAACCGGGGAAAAGTGAAAGAGGGAAGAAGTTTTTCCCCGTCGGAGCAGGGGGAGGCGGGGAGGGCAGCGAATTTACGAAAAGAGCGGGATGGGTTGTCCCGGAGGGGGATGAACGATTTCCATTTTTGGCCGCTGAAGCGCCATCTGGGAGGCAAACCAAGACTGGGCCTCGGGATCGCCATGGACGAGCAGGACGCGGGTGGGTTGGATTTCCTCGCAGGCCCAGCGGAGAATGTCCTCGCGGGTCGCGTGGGCGGTAAGGTCGAAGTAACGGACTTCGCAACGGACGGGCAAGGTTCCGCTTTCTCCCCACTCCACCTGTCCGCCCTGGCCCGCTTGGCGGAGAAGTCCGGAGGGGGAGGTGGGATCGGTGTAGCCGACAAAAAAGATCGAGTCGTGTTCGCGGGGAAAAAAGAGACGGGCGATGGAGTGACTGGTGGTGTTCGGGGTCATCATACCGGAGCTCAGGAGATAGATGTGTCCGCCCCGGAGGCGCATGCTCGAAAGGCGGCGTGGATCGAAGGTTTCAGGTTGGGCCTCCGGGATGAGGCGCAAACCTCCGTGCTGGCGGGGGTTCAGGGTGCGCTGGCGGTCGTAAACCTCGGTCATCACTCGGCCGAGACCCCCGATAAAGATGGGCGCCTTGGGAATTTTTCCGTCGATCCGTGCCTGGTGGAGAAGGGCCAGAACCTCCTGGGTTTTTCCCATCGCAAACACGGGGATCAGAACGGCCCCACCCCGCTCAAAGGTCTGTCGGATTCCGGCGAGGAGGCTTTCCTCGAAATATGCGCGATCCTGGCCCGGAACAGCCGCCTGGGCTCCGCGTGTCGTCTCCATAATCAGGGTGTCGAACGGCCCGGGGGGATGTTGGCAGGGGAGCATCAGCGTTTGACGCTGGAGGTTGAAGTCGCCCGTGTAGAGGGCGCGATGATTCCCGGCGCGGATCTCCGTCATGACGGAGCCGGCCACATGTCCCGCATCGTGCAGGACAAACTCGAACTCGGAGGAGTCGACCCGGATCGGGCGGTTGAGATTGGCGAGTTCCCAGGTGACGGCGCTGTCATCCACGCCGCGGTGAGTGTAGAGCGGGTATTCGGTGCGGCCGAGTTCACGGCGTTGGCGGGTCATGACGTTGACCGAGTTGTGGAGAAGAGGTTCCGTGAGAGCGGCTGTGCCGGAGGTCATCAGAACCTTTGCTCCCAGGTGGGCGGCCGTCACAAGGGGAAGGGAGCCGATATGGTCGTGGTGGGCGTGCGAAATGAGAATGGTTTCGAGGTCCTCGGGAATCTGGTCCAGAAGCGGGGTCGCGTCCCAACCGTCCTGCCGGGGATGCATTCCCGCGTCCAGGAGAACGGAGTGTTCGCCTGAGCGAAGGAGGTAGGAGTTGGCGCCGATTTCCGGGGCACGCGTCAGGTTGGTGAAAGTGACCATGAAAAAAAAGGCGGAGAGACGGAAACGGGCGTCAGCGATTGCCCCGGAGCTGCATCAGAACTTCGGAGGGTAGCTGGTTGTCGGAAAGCGTGGCCCGACCGATCAGCCAGTCGCGGAAAATTTCGCTGCGGCGCTGGTTGAGCAGTTGGGCGGAGATTTTGGGCAGGGTGGAGGCGGTTGCCTCGGGCGAAACGGGATCCCGTTGGCCGAGGTAGAGGACCACGATTTCGCGCTCGGTCCGGATGGGGGAGCTCACCCGCCCCGCCTCCAGTTGTGTGACGGCGGCGCGGATGCGGTCCGCGTCCGGGAAGGTGAGAGGCTTCTCATCGGCCGGAGAAAAGGTGGGGAGTGCGCTGGGGGTCAGGCCTGAGGATTTTGCTATGTCATCCCACTTTTGGCCCTGCGCCATGGCTGCATTCGCTTTTTGAACGAAGGTCTGGGCAAGTTGGCCGGCCATCTGGAGCCGAGCCTGCTCCATCCAGCGGGTGCGGACCTCGGAGGTGACTTCGGAAAGCGGGCGGGTCCTTCCCGGGATTTCCTCGCGAAGGTGAAGCACGAGAAAGCCGTTCTTGGAGGGGAGGTAATCGCTGACCGGCTCCTCTGCGGTAAGGGAAAAAGCGGCTGCGGTCAATTTGGGATCGGTTTCGCCGGGGAACGGGGTGTCGGAGGGGGAGAACGGCCCGTGGGTGCGGATCGGGAGTTTGGCCTCCGTGGCCTGAGCCGCGAAGTCGGGTCGCGTCTTTCCCTCGGGTAGGTTGAAAAATTTCGAGGTGAAGGCAAACGCGGCCTCTCCCGCTTTGGCACGTTGTTCCTCCGAGGTTCCGGCGGCGACGAATTCCACCAGCTCCACCGTACGTCGGGCGGGGATGGTGAAGTCCGCAAGGGAGGATTTGTAGAAGCTCTCAAGCTCCTCGGCCTTGGGCTCGGGAGGGGTGAGTTTGGAAGGATCCCATCGGACAACTTGAGTGTGGACGGGGCCGAAGAGATGTTGGAGGCGGCTTTCGGCCTCCCCAGGAAGAACGAGTGCGGTGGAAGTCAACGTGCGAATCAGGGTGTCGGTGCGGACCGAGTCGAGGACCGACTGATTGAACCGTTCCCCGCTGTACCCTTGGGGGGAGAGGAAATTGGAGTTGAAGCGCTGAAAAATTTCGGGATCGTACGCCTGATTTTTCTGGAAGAGGGGGTTCTTCTGGATGGCGGCAACAAGTTGACTGGGCTGGGCATCGATGCCCGCGAGATCGGCGGCCTGGACTTGGAGGAGACGGATCCATGTTTGAAAGTTGAGAAACTGGTTTTGCTCGGCAGAGGGGATCCGTCCCGTCTGAAGGGTGACCTCGAGGAGAGCTTGGCGTTGGGCTGCAACAAAGTCGTTCAGGGTGAGGGAGCGACCCCCGATCTTTCCCAGCACCTGGGTGGCTGGATCGCGTCCGCCCTTGGGAGTCCAGTTGCCAAAGAAGATAAAGGAAACTCCGACGATGGCCAGGAGGACGAGGAGGAGGCCTTTCAGCTTGTCGTGCAAGAAGGTGATCATACTCCTTTTTGGCTTGCTAGGGGGGGAGGAGGAAAGCGCAAAATCAGGGCGATGCGATGTCCTATTTTCCGTTGGGTGGGGGTTCTGCTGCTATTGGTTTGCTGGGTTCGGGGAGAGGATCAAATTCGCCTGAAGAGCGGGGAGGTTTTGAAGGGTCAGGCGATGAAGTTCGACGAGGGGTCGATGACCTTGACCTTCAAGTTTGACCAGGGAACGCTGGGTTATGCTGCGGCCGATTTGGCGGAAGTGACGCTGGAGGAGCGCCCCGGAGTGGCGGAGGGACGGCAAGCCTTGGCGAGTGGGAATTGGGAAGGTGTGGTGACCCACTGGAAGCCCGTTGTGGATTTATTGGTCGGGGTGGATAATCCGTGGGTCTTGGAGTGCTCGGGGGGGTTGGGGCAGGCGTACCTGGCCCTGGGAAAGGTGGCGGATGCGGAAACCCTCTATGGAAAGATGCAGAAGTTTTACTCCCAGGGACCGGCGGGGCTCCGGGCGGCGATTGGATTGGCGGAAGCGAGCTCCGGCCGGGATGCGGATGCCCTTTTGCAGAAGTTGCAGGGTTTGGAGGGGCAGTTGAAAGAGGGATTACGGCCCGCCCGGAGCGACCGCGAGGCCTTGGCGGAGTACTATTTCGCGCGCGGGGGCGCGTATGAAAAGAAGGGGGATGCAAAAAAAGCGCTGGAGGATTATCTGAAGGTAAGCACGCTCTACCCCGATCCAGCGGCTTTGGGACAGCGGGCACAGGCAAAAGCGGAGGCGCTGCGTCAGGCAAATAAAGACCTCGTCACGGAGTGAGTACCTCGCGTAGTTTTCTGAAAATGACGAAAAGTTCATTCAACAAAATCCACTCCTTTCTGCTTGTTGCTTTCCTCTGGGTTCCCACCCTGCTGGCTGAGGGGGAGGGAGGAAAACCCGCAAAGACGGCATGGCAGATTTTTCATGAGGGAGGAATCGTGATGTGGATTCTCCTCTTGGCCTCGATCCTGATCATGGCGTTTACGATCGAAGCCTTTATTAAAATCCGGGTGGGGCGCCTGGCTCCCGCGGCTGTTTTGGCCCAGCTGAAGGATGCGATCGTTTCTGGAAATTATCCTTTGGCGTATCAGGTTTGTGCCGCCAATCCCTGTTATCTGAGCCGAATTGTGCAGGCAGGCATCGAGCGGTTGGGGCGTGGCCGTGAGGCGGTGGAGCAGGCGGTGGGGGACACCACGGCCAAGGAGCTGAACGGCATCAAGGCGAATATCCAGTATCTTTCTGTCATCGGGGTGGTCAGCCCGATGGTGGGGCTGACGGGAACGGTCATGGGCATGATCAAGGCATTCGAGACGTTGGGCTCCTCCGGCGCCGCCGATCCGAGCAAATTGGCGGGAAACATATCGGAGGTGCTGGTGGCCACCGGGGCGGGTCTCTTTGTCGCGATTCCAGGATTCATTTTGTACTATGTGTTCCGGAACCGGATCCAGACCGTGTCGGTGGCGGTGGATTCGGAGGTGAACCTTTTGTTGGAGGACGTCCCTTTTGAGCAGCTGACGGGGTATCGGGTGAGTGATTATCTGGGGGCAGCGGCGGCCGCGTCTGCCCCAACCGCCTAGCCGAGGGAGTCGTGCCATGTCGAGGCACGGGAGGAAATTCAGCGTTCACACGGCCGGTGGGGAGGAGGATCCTGAGTTTCAGGTGGCTCCGATGGTCGATGTTCTCCTTGTCCTGCTGATGTTTTTCACGGCCACGACCACCACCGAGATCAAGAGCCAGATGGCGGATTTGACCCTACCGGAGGCGCAGGAGGCCAAGGACCGGGAGAAGGGGGAGGGGCAGTTCACGGTGAACATCAATAAAATGGGCGGATTGGAGGCACTGGGACGAAGCGGCCTGGAGGAGGCCACCCTCTCGAAGTTGATCAAGGATGACTACACTCTGGTCAAAAAACTGAATCCGAACGCCAGTTACCGCGTTCTCATTCGTGCCGACAAGGATCTGGGATGGGAAAAGACGAAAGTGGTGTTGAAGGCGGCCGCGGCAGCCGGGGTTGCGAACGTGGTGTTTGCCACCACCAAGGGAGGCAAAGGGTAACGCAATGGCCGGCGGAGGATCCAGCGACGGGGATTATGGGTTGCAGATCGCGCCGATGTTGGACGTGATGTTTGTGCTGCTTCTATTTTTCATGGTGATGGCGGGAAAGCAGGTCAAGGAGGCGGAGTTGGGGGTCCAGGTTCCGGGAGCCTCCAGCGCGACAAGCACGGCAAAAAGTCCCGTCACCCTGAGGGTCGGCCCCGACGGGGTGGTCACTTTTAACGACAGTGCGATCGACGGCCGGGAAGACCGGGAGATGCCGAAATTAAGAGGAAGGTTAAAAGCCCTGATCGAGGCCTCGCCTGATCAATCGGTCATCATCCGGCCCAATGAAAAGGCTCCTTACCAAAGGATCATCGACGTTCTGAACGCCTGCGGGGCCGAGCGTGTGAAGAATCTGACGTTCGGCGGGTAGGGGCCTACGCCCGTCCCATATACTTCTTTTCCCGCGTATCGACCTTGATCAGCTCGCCCTCCTTGATGAAGAGCGGGACCTGAAGCTGGAGCCCGGTTTCCATCTTTGCCACCTTCATGACATTGTTGGCGGAGTCGCCGCGGACACCCTCCGGCGACTCGATCACCTTGAGAGTGACGCTGGCAGGGGGTTCGACGGAGACCGCCTTGCCCTCGATAAACAGGATTTCGCAAACCATGTTCTCGGAAAGGAACTCCTTCACGTCCTCCACCAGCTCGGGGGTCAGGGTGAGATTTTCGTAATTTTCCGGGTTGAGGAAGGTGTAGCCGGTGTTGTCGCTGTAACTGAACTCCCACTTATCCCGCGAGACATTGACGGTCTCCAGGCGCTCGTCCGAGGCGAGACGATGATCGGAGGACTGGCCGGAGCGGAGGGAGCGAAACATGGCCTGAACAAAAGCCCGCTTGTTTCCCGGGGTGCGGTGCGTGATTCCGAGGACGATGAAAATGTCCCCGTCCTTGCGGACGGCCATTCCTTTTTTGAGATCATTGGCGATTACGGACATAGCGACTTCTCCTTTTTTGTGTTGGGTTACAATAATCTGAACCGGGTCAGATCCTGTGAATCCACCAGGCCGACGGGACGATGGGCGGCGTCGACCACCACGAGGTCCTCGATCCGATGGGTTTCAAAGATGTGCAATGCCTTGGCGGCCAAACTGCCCGACGAAATGCTGATGGGACGCCGGGTCATGACGGCTGCCAAGGGGCGCTTGCCGATCCCGGGATCCTTTTGAAATCCCCGAACGAAGTCCCCGTGGGTGTAGATTCCGGCAAGTTTTCCCTTTCCATCGACCACGAGGGCCGCCCCACAACGTTTTGCGGTAATTTGGGACAGGGCCCGGGCCACCGAGGTTTTTCCCGTGCAGATGGGAATCGATTTGCGCGGGCGCATGATGTCCTGAACTGGAAGGAGGAGATCCCGCCCGATACTTCCCGCAGGGTGAAGTTGGGCAAAGTCCTCCCGTCGGAAACCGCGGCTTTGCAGCAGAACCATGGCCAGTGCATCCCCCATGGCCAACATCGCGGTGGTGCTGGAGGTCGGGGCAAGATTCAGGGGGCAAGCCTCCTGTTCCACGGAGACGTCCAGCACGACATCCGACTGTCGGGCGAGGTTCGAGCGGGGATTCCCGGTCATGGCCAGGATCGGGACACCCTGCCGCTTAATGAGGGGAACGACACGGAGGAGTTCATCCGTGTTGCCGCTGTAGCTGAGAACGAGGATGAGATCCTTCCGAGCCACCACCCCGAGGTCGCCATGGACGGCGTCCACAGGATCCAGGGTGACGGAGGTGGTTCCCGTGCTGGCGAGGGTGGATGCGATCTTATGGCCGATGTGCCCGGATTTACCGATTCCCGTGACGATGATTTTTCCCCCGTTTTCGAGCCGTTGCTGCATCAATCGGACCGCCTGGAGGAAGGAGGGACCCAACCGACGGCGAACCCGACGAAGGGCCGCGATCTCGATGTCGAGAACCCTGCGGGCTTGTTGGACGGAGCGGGCGGCGACCATAACGGGAAAGAATATGCGAGCGGTTCCCGTTGGGCAACCCGCATAAGGCTTGAGACACTCGACCCAAAAAGGCACGGTAGACGGATGGCATCCTGGCCCGAACTCTTTCTTGCGCTCCGTTTTCTTCGCCCCCGCAGAACGTTTGTTTCGATCATCACGCTGCTGAGCTGGCTCGGGGTTGTGGCGGGAGTGCTGGTGCTGATCGTCGTTCAATCGGTCATGCGCGGTTTTGAGGATGAGCTGACAAGAAAAGTCATCGGTTTTCAGTCGCATTTGACCGTGGCCGGTCAGTCTCCCTTACCTGATCCGGCGGGGCTGCTGCAGGTGATTCGGGAGGAGCAAGGCGTGGTGGGTGCCACCGGTTCGGTTCTGGGGCCGGTTCTGGCGGAGACAAGGGGACGGATCTCAACCCCCCGGATCAAAGGTTGGGATGCGGCGACGGCGCCCTCCGTTTTGCCCCTGCCCGATTGCCTCGTATCGGGGAGCTGGTCTCCCGGTCCGGATCAGGTGGTGGTGGGGTCGGAGTGGGCGAAACTGAACCGGGCGGAGCTGGGGGCTGAGGTCAACCTTCTCGCCCCCCAACAGTTCAAGGATGTCATTGCGAGCAAGGGAGCGGGGGCTGTCCCCAAAAAAATCCCTCTGCCCCGGACCTTTCGGGTGGTGGGAATTTTCACCACCGGAATGTTCGAATACGATTCGGAGTATCTCATCACCGATTTGGCGACGGCGCAGGAACTTTATGCCGTGCCCAACGAGGTGCACGGTATTGCCATCCGGCTTGTGGATCCCGCCCAAGCGGGGGAGATCGCCAATCGACTGAGGGCCAAACTGGGGCCGGGAATCCGGGTCCTGACCTGGATGGACCACAATCAACGCCTTTTTGCCGCCGTGGCGGTGGAGCGAAGAGTAATGAGTTTTCTCCTGTTTTTCGTCATGGCGGTGGCGGCGTTGGGATTGAGCGGCACGCTGATCACGGTGACGGTGCAGCGGGCAAAATCGATCGGAATTCTGGCGGCGATCGGTGCGACGCCGCGACAGATCGCCACCCTCTTCACGATGTACGGGGTGGTCGTGGGGATTTTGGGTTCGTTGGCGGGTGTGGCGGGAGCTTGGGTCGTCCTGGTGAATCGCAACGGGTTGAGTCACGGGATCGGCCGACTGACGGGGCAGGACCTTTTTCCCGCGGAGATCTACCACTTTTCGGGACTTCCCGCGCGGTACGATGTTGGGGTTTTTGTCGGGGTGGCGATGGCGGGACTGGCGTTGAGCGTCCTCGCGGCCCTGGTTCCCGCTTGGGTTGCCTCGCACAGCGAGCCCGCCGCCAACCTGAGGAGATCATGAGCGCCCCACTTCTTGAAGTTCGTCAATTGCGAAAGGGGTATCGGCTGGAAGGCCGGCCCCCGCTTGAAATCCTGCACGGCATCGATTTTTCTTTGGACGCAGGGGAGTGTCGGCCCGTTTGTGGCCCCTCGGGCGCGGGAAAGTCCACTCTCCTTCACCTTTTGGGAGGTCTGGAGGAGCCGGATGGAGGCGAGATTTTCTGGAAAGGGGAAAAAATCAGCGGCCAGACACGCAGCCAGTGGGCGCGTTGGAGACGCGGCGCGGTCGGATTCATCTTCCAGTCGTATCATCTTTTGCCGGAGCTGACGGTGGAGGAGAACGTCAGGCTCCCCGCCATGTTGGCGGGGGTTTCCGTGGGGGAACGGTGGGAGGATCTGATCGATCAGGTGGGTATGACCCTGCGAAGGGACCATCTTCCCGGAGAACTTTCGGGCGGGGAGCAGCAGAGAGTGGCGGTGGCCCGTGCCCTGGTTCTCGATCCCGACCTGATTCTGGCGGATGAACCGACCGGAAACCTCGACGCGGCCTCGGCCACCGCGGTGCTTGATTTGCTTGTTCCGATGGTCAAACAGAGGCAAAAATCACTCCTGCTTGTCACCCATGACGCTTCGGTGGCCGCGAAGGTGGGGGTTCCCCTTCGGTTGCTGGATGGCAGGTTGGCAAGCTAAAGCATGATCATCTACATCGACGGGAAATTTTATCCGGAGGAGGAGGCGAAGATTTCGGTCTTTGACCACGGACTGCTGTATGGGGACGGGGTCTTTGAGGGGATTCGTGCGTATGAGGGGCGGGTTTTTAAATTGGAGGAGCATCTGTCGCGGCTGGAAGATTCCGCCAAGGCGATTTTGCTCAAACTGCCGTGGAGTCGCGCGGAGATTCGGGATGCGGTTCTGGCGACCTGCCAGCGCAACAGGATCCGATCGGGTTATCTGCGGCTGGTCGTGACGCGCGGGAAAGGATACTTGGGGCTCTCGCCGGACCGGTGCAAAAGGCCGACGATCATCATCATCGCCACCGATCTGGAGCTTTATCCCGAGAAATATTACAAGGAGGGGCTGAAGGTGGTGACGGGAGCCACCTGGCGCCAATCCCCGGCCGCGCTGGACCCCGGCATCAAATCCCTGAACTACCTGAACAACATCTTGGCCAAGATCGAGGGACAGCAGGCGGGCGCGCAGGAGGTCATCCTTCTCAATCCACAGGGCATGGTCTCCGAGTGTTCCGGCGACAACATTTTCTTCATCCGGAACGGAGCTCTGGTGACCCCCAAGCTTTCCTCCGGGGCCTTGAATGGCATCACCCGCGCGACGGTTCTGGAGATTGCACGGCAGGCGAAGTGGGAGACCCGGGAGGATGATGTTCGGCGGTACGATCTGTTCACCTGTGACGAGATGTTCCTGACCGGGACCGGAGCGGAGATTGTCCCCGTCGTCGAGGTGGACGGTCGACCCATCGGGGACGGTCGGCCGGGAAAGAGGACTGCAGATCTGATGAAGCGCTACCGCAAGCTGGTGAGCACGACCGGGACCAAGATTCCCGCCTGATCCGTGGACTGTCAGAAGTGCGCCTCCCGACCCGCCACGGTCTTCATGACCAACGTGATCGGAAATGACCTGAAGCGTCTGGACCTGTGCGAGGAGTGCGCCAAAAAAAGCGGAACCATCCACTCCTCCGCTTTTTTGGCGGGGGAGGTGCTTTTGCAGGTCGGGCTGGGATCGGAAGACCTGTCCACTCAGTGTCCCAAGTGCGGTTACCCGCTGGACAGCCTGCAGAAAACAGGCCGGTTGGGATGCGCGACCTGCTACGAAAAATTCTCCGCCTCGCTGCAGGAGGCTTTGACCGAATCCCAGAGAGACACGCTTCACCGCGGGAAACGTCCGGCCCGTAAAAAAGCGGGCAGGGAAGAGTGGGAGGCCGAGCTCCAACAGCTCATTGCGATGGAGGATTTCGAGGGGGCGGCCCGGTTGCGGGACCAGTTGGCCCAAAAAAAACCGCTCTCCCCGCGCCGAACCAAACCCGAATGAAGGTTCCCCTCGGCTGGTTGGGGGAGTGGTCCGAGTGGAAGGGGACGCCGACGGAGTTGGCGGATCTGCTTACCCAAAGCGGGACCGAGGTGATCGGCATGAGTTCGACCGGTTGCCAAGCAAAGGGGATCGTGGCGGCGAAGATTCTCGAGAAGAAGCCCCACCCCAACGCGGATCGCCTGACCGTATGTCGGGTGGACGATGGCACGGGGCCGAGGCAAGTCGTGTGTGGAGCGAAAAACCACAACGAGGGCGACATTGTTCCGTTGGCGAAACCGGGGACCGTTTTCCCGGATGGGATGACCATCAAGTCGGCCAAACTTCGGGGGGAAACTTCGGAGGGAATGCTTTGTTCGGGCAAGGAGTTGGGATTGGCCGACGATGCGGAGGGTCTTCTTCTCCTGCCCCCGACCACGACCCTGGGGGTGGCTCTCGAGAGCCTGTATCCGGGGGAGACGGTGATCGAGGTGGAGATCACATCGAATCGTCCCGACCTCGCCTCGATCGCAGGTTTGGCGCGGGAACTTTCCGCCCTCGGGGTGCCGTTGAAATCGCGTCCGCCCACTCCAAGCAGCCCCGAAGGTGTGCTGACCGGTTGGAACGTATCGGTGGAGGAGAGGGAGTTGTGCCCGAACTACACGCTGACCAGTTTTCTCGTCCGAACGGGGGTGGATTCGCCCGAGTGGATGAGGAAAAAACTGAATGCGGCCGGTTTCCGATCTCTCGGCTTGCTGGTCGACGTGACGAACTTTGTCCTTTTGGAATTGGGGCAACCGGTCCATGTCTTCGATGCGGAGCGCTTGCAGGGGAACACGATCACGGTCCGCAGAGCGAAACCGGGGGAAAGCTTGAACGGTCTGGACGGGGGAAAACATACGTTGAGTCCGGAGGATCTGGTCGTGGCGGATGGAAAGGGTCCGGTGGCCTTGGCGGGTGTTGTGGGTGGAGTGGAATCCTCCGTGCAGCCCGGGAGCCGAAAAGTTTTGCTGGAGGCAGCCTCCTTTCATGCCGGAACGGTGAGGCGCACAGCACGGCGACTTTCCGCCAGCACCGAATCTGCCAAGCGCTTTGGCCGGGGCGGGTTAGACCCGCATCTGGTCGAGCGGGCGAGGCATCGGGTGGTCCAGCTGCTCCAGGAAACAGGTGCTTTGGAAAGGTATGAAGGAGTTCAATCCTCAGGAACGCCGGTGGTTTCCACCCCGCCGCCCGTTTCTTTGCACTGGGAGCGGGCGGGAAAAGTTTTGGGCCTCAACATCGATCGGGCTGCGTTGAGTCAGCGTCTGGGGGCTCTGGGTTTTCGTGAGGAGAAAAGTGGATGGGTTGCGCCCTCTTGGCGTGCGGACGTGCGGGAAGAGATCGATCTTTGGGAGGAACTGGTTCGCCTTTCCGATCTGGCGGGAGTGCCTTCGACATTCGACAACCAAGCGGAGGGGCGTTCCGAGGAGGACCGGGCGAATCTTCTACGCAGGCAGGTGCGTAGTTTTCTGGTGGAGAGGGGTTACAGTGAGGTTCTCTCCTCTGCCTTGGTTCGATCGGAGGAGGTTGGTTCGGTGCGACTTCACGTTTCCGCTGGTCCGGATGCGGTGGGATATCGACGAAGCCTTCTGCCGGGATTGGGGCGGGCCGCGGCGAGGAATATCTCCCGTGGGCAGGCCGACCTGAAACTTTTCGAATTGGGCCGGATTTCTGGATCGGGCGGGCAGGAGGAGATGGTTTTGGGATTGCTGGTCACCGGACGCGAAAGGATGGTGGGTTGGCAGGAGGGGGAGGTTCCGTCGGACCGATTCAGCCTTCAGGGGATCTGGCAGGAGCTGGCGAAACGGTTTCCCGGCTGGGGGCAAGCGGCGACGGTCCGTGAAATGAGTGCGGCCGAGAAAAAGTCGGCAGGGGTGAGGGGAACGGTCTGGTTGGCGGAGGGAAAGGTGCCTCCCGCAACACCCCACGTCGCCTCGTACGAGCCGTTGAGCATCTTTCCGGGGATCCAACGGGACCTGGCTCTGGTTCTGCCGGAAAAGATCACGTTCGCCGAGGTGGAGAAAGCGATTCGGGCGGTGGCACCTGCAGAGATGGAGCATTGGGTGGTGTTTGACCGATTTCAGGACAGCACGGGGACGAGGGTTCCCGTGGGATTTTTGTCACTGGGTTGTCGCTTGCATTTTCGGTCAAGCACGCGCACGTTAACGGAAGAAGAGGTTGGTGGCTGGGAGAAATCGATTCTCCAGTCCCTGGCCACCCGGTGCGAAGCCAAGCTCCGGGCTGTTCTTTGATCGATGAGTTGGTGTTCCCGCGCCCTGCCTGGAGCGTGTGACGGACCAATTTTTTTCAACCGATAAAATTAAAAAACGAGGCCCAACCTTAATTCGAATACGTCATGCCTTTCTAGGAAGGCGGACGCGAAAGCGGGAGTCTCAATTTCTGGAGCATTCCAGGGTCGAAAAAAGTTCTCCTAGCGCCCGGGTGGGGCGTGTTTTTATGCAGCTAGGGCAACTTGCCGGCCAACTCCCGGACCTTCGGAAGGTTGGCCAAAAGGTCGGCAATGGCGTCATAGCGGCCTGAAAGGAGTCCCTGCTGTGCGCTGGCCTTCAGGGTGACCGGGAAAGAAAGTTTGCCTGCGGTGACGTTCAGTTTTTCAAGGTCGATTTCCACCGGCGTCCCGGGCTCGGAGCCGATGAGCCTAGTGAGGGCCTGCAGATCCTCTTTTTTGGCCGACACACAAGGGAGTCCGAGTGTCGTGCTGTTCCCAAAGAAGATTTCTGCAAAGTTGCCTGCGATCACCGCCTTGAAACCCGCACGAACGATAGCCTGAGGCGCGTGCTCCCGCGAGCTTCCGCAGCCGAAGTTCATGCCGGAAACAAGGATGGTGGCCCCCTGAAACTTGGGTTGGTCGATCGGATGATTCTTGGATTGGCCATCCGGTGTTTGACGGATGTCGCGAAAAAGGAATTCCCCCAGGCCGTCGAAGGTCACACAGCGCATGTAACGGGCGGGGATGATCCGGTCCGTATCGATGTCGTCTCCCTCGACTGGGACGGCCCGACCCGAGACTTTCCGAATGGGGGAGAGGGACATTTCAGTTTTTGGCAAAGACTTTGCGGGCGTCGCTGACCTCACCCGTCACAGCGGCTGCTGCAACCATCACAGGGCTCATGAGGAGAGTACGGCCAGTCGGGCTGCCTTGCCGACCCTTGAAGTTCCGGTTGGAGGAGGAGGCACAGATCTCGTCGCCCACCAGCTGGTCGGGATTCATGCCGAGGCACATGGAGCAGCCGGCCTCGCGCCAATCGAATCCTGCCTCTCGAAAAATCTTGTCGATACCCATCTCAGCACAGATTTTGCTCACTCCTTGGGAGCCGGGCACGGCGATGGCCCGGATGCCAGGAGCCACTTTGCGTCCTTTGAGAAATTTGGACGCTTCCACAAAGTCGGAAACACGGGCGTTGGTGCAGGAACCGAAAAAGGCGACCTGGATCTTTTGTCCTGCCAGTTTTTGGCCGGCCTTGAACTTCATGAACTCGAGGGCCTCCTTGGCCGAGGAGCGGTCGGCCTCGGGAAGTTGTTCGGGGGAGGGGATCGACTCGTCGATGAAGATGCCCTGCCCCGGGTTGATTCCCCAGGTGACCGTGGGGCGGATATCTGCAGCCTCAAAGACCTTCACATCGTCGTAAACCGCGTCGGGATCCGAGGCGACCTTTCTCCACTCCACGAGGGCGGCATCCCAATCCTTGCCCTTCGGGCAGTAGGGGCGACCTTTCAAATAATCAAAGGTTTTTTCGTCCGGATTGACGTATCCGACGCGCGCACCGCCCTCGATCGACATATTGCAGATCGTCATCCGCTCCTCGATCGAGAGGCCTTCGATCGTCGGACCCGCATACTCATAGGCGTACCCAGTCCCGCCGTTCACGCCCAGGGTGCGGATGATGTGGAGGATGATGTCCTTGGCATAGACGCCGGGACCAAGTTTCCCACGCACCTCAATCTTGCGGACTTTAAGGGGAGAAAGGGCCATGGTTTGGGTGGCGAGGACGTCGCGGACCTGGCTGGTGCCGATGCCGAAGGCCACCGCTCCGAAGGCTCCATGGGTGGAGGTGTGGGAATCGCCGCAGGCAATCGTCGTGCCGGGCTGGGTGATGCCCTGTTCGGGCCCGACGATATGAACGATGCCCTGTTTGCCCGAGGCGATGTCAAAGAAGGTGACGCCAAATTCGGAGCAGTTTTTTCGAAGCTCCTTGATCATGGCATCGGCGAGGGAGTCCCGGAAGGGTTCGACCCGCTGATCGGTCGGGACAATGTGATCCACGGTGGCAAAGGTACGGTCGGGAAAAGCGACCTTGAGGCCAAGGTCACGGAGCATCCCGAACGCCTGGGGGCTGGTGACCTCGTGAATCAGGTGGGTCCGGATAAAAAGTTGGGTCGATCCGTCGGGCAGTTGTGCGACGGTGTGCCGATCCCAAACTTTTTGAAAAAGCGTCTTTTTCATCAGATTCCAAAATAATTCACCCTCACTCGAAACGCAAATCAGCTTTACCCGTACCACCAGCGCAACCACCAGGTTCCCCTTCATGTGTTACAATTGTAACATTTTAGTGGGGAGTGGGGATGGGGGCGGAAGGCGGGGGGCGTTTGTCTTACCGGATAGGAGAGGGGGACTAGGTTTTTTGCCAAAGAGTGGCGTCGGCGAAGGTGTACTGGAACTTACGTCGATGTTCCCGAAGAAGAAAGGGGAGGTCCTGCCGATGAAGAAGACGGAAATGGGGACGTAAGGCTTTTTGGATCGTTGCAAAGGAGTCGTTCAGCCATCGCGTCTTTGGAGTGAAAGCGGTGGACCAGGTGTAGGGTGAGGTGAGTAGGAGCGTCCCGCCGGGCCGCACCAGCCGGGGTAAAGCCTGCTTGAGAAATCGCAGGGGTTCGGGAAGGCGATCGATCAGGTTGGCAGCCAGGAGAAGGTCGAAAGTACCGAGCCTTGCGGGAATTCGAAGCGCATCTCCCGTCCGAAAACGGACCCGGTTCCGGTCGATCGGGGGAGGGATGCGAGCCAGGGAGAGTTTTTTTTCATGCCCCTCCTCAAGAAGCGGGAAGCGGATTTTGCCTGTCTTTTGAAGTTGCTTGGCCGTGCGAATGAAGGTTCGGGAGAAGTCGATCCCGATCACTTCACGGATTTTTTTTGCCAACTCAAACGAGGAGCGGCCGACGGCACATCCGAGATCCAGGGCCCGAGCGGGTCGACCCTCTGATCGGGAGAGAAGAAGATGGGCGCAGGCCTTGGGGAAATTGGTCAAACCCCTCGGGACGGGCGCCCCCTTGGGGAGAAGGTCAGCCGGCTCGAGGTAATGAAAGGCCAAGTACTCCGAGAGGACGGAGGGGTCTTCGTAGGTGGATGATTTCAGGCGAGAAGCTTTTGGAGGTACGGAGCGGGTTGGTAGCCTTCGATGACAACCTCTGTCTTACCACCCCGGTGCATCCGGACCTGCTTCAGTTTGATTTCCGGGGTTTTGTGCGGGGCGTAAAGAATATCGTCATGGGTGGCGTTGATTTTCTCCGCAAACTTGTCGGGCGTGAGGTGACCCCCCAGATGATCGGAGCGACCGGTCGCCACATGGATTGTTCCCAGAATTTTTTCATCCTGGATGTCCCTTCCGCTGAAGGGGAGAAGTTGGGTGCCGAAGCCCAGCTCCCCCAACTCTCCGACGACGGGATCGCGCTGGAGCTTGGCGACGTGATGTTCGAAGGTCTTGGGGTTGCCTGAAAGGAAGGTTCCGCCCACCTGCCGGCCCTTTTTGACGTCCAGGATGGCCAACGTTCCGTCCTCGAACTTCATTGGCATTTGTCCATGGGCATCGGTGGGAACGAAATAGACCTCACCGGCGGGGAGATTGGCGACATCGGGGGTCTTTCCGCGACACAGACCATGGGATTTTTGGGCTTCCTGCTTGCCGAGGTCGAGATGAAGGGTGCAAGCCTTGCCTGCGACCTCGTAATCGATTTCGACCCAATCGGACTTGGTTAGACCCAGGCGCAGCTTTTCCGCCTGTTTGCTGACCTCGTTGTAGTCGACGGCAAGGCCGGTTTTCAGGATGACCTCGTTGAGGCCGTGCAGGGTGGCCCCGCGGAATCCGTGTCTTTTGGCCGAGGCGGTGAGGGGAGCCGTGGCCGAGTAGGTCGAGATGCAGAGGATGATGTCGAATTTGGGATAAATATCCTTTTCAAGGGAAAGACGATTTCCCCCGGTGTCGACCGCCAGGTCGTCCATATCCAGATTACTGCCGCCGGTTTTGCGGTAGGCGTAGAGGTTTCCGCCCGTCAGACCGAGGGTTTTCCCCGCCCCGTTGTTGATGCCTTGATAAAAAATATCGTGGGCATATTTCTGTACGGTCAGGGCCGGGTTTTTGAGAAAGGCGAAGTCTTTGGCCTGGGAGGGGTCGTCCAGATCGATCAGGATGCATGTTTTTTCGCCGTGGGCGGGCTCGAACACGGTGCGGAGGAGGCGCACTAAATCGAAGGGGGGAAAGGAGGTTGGGATGGAAAGGGCGGCTGTCGACATAGGGTGTGTATAGCCACCTTTTTCGGGTCCGCAAATCAGGCAATTTGTTGTTTCCGCGGGGCTGGCGTGAGGGATGCGGGTAAGGCAAAATCGGTCCGTGGCCCTTTCAAGCACAACGCAAGCTGGGTATTTCGATTTTCTGCGGTTCGCGACCGTCTCGGCGGATCCCGCCCGGGGGCAGACGATGAGGGATTGCGCTGGCTGGCTGGCAGGAAAGTTTCAGGAGATGGGCATGAGGGCGGAGATCGTGCCGACGGCGGGCGCACCGGTGGTTTTGGCTTTTTGGAGAAAAGGCGGCTCGGCCAAGCGCCGCACCGTTCTGATCTACGGCCACTACGATGTCCAACCTGCGGAGATCGGCGATGGGTGGACGGGCGACCCTTTTGAGCCCCGCCTGGTGGATGGAATGGTGGTGGCCCGTGGTTCGACCGACAACAAGGGGCAGATCTTTGCCCACATGCTGGGGGTGGCGGAAAAAATCAAGAAGGGCGGGCCCGAGACCGATGTGATTTTTGTGGTGGAGGGGGAGGAGGAGGTGGGAAGTGATAATTTGGAGGGGGTTTTGCGTTCCCGAAGGGAGGAGTTGGCTTGTGATGTCGCCGTTATTTCCGACACCAATATGGCGGGGCCGGACAAGCCGACCCTGACCTATGGATTGCGTGGGATTGCAGCCCTGGAGGTGGAGCTGACGGGGCCCTCCCACGACCTGCACTCTGGGGTCTATGGCGGGGCGGTGGTCAATCCGATCACCGTGCTGACGCGTTTGCTGGCTGGGCTCCATGATGAGAAAGGCAGGGTCACCGTGCCTGGGTTTTATAAAAAAGTGCGGAAAGTCGCGGTATGGGAACGTAAGGCAGCAAAAGCCTTGGGAGTTTCTGATGCGGAGGTTCGTCGGCAGGCGGGCAGTCCGGCACTTGCAGGGGAGCCGGGCTTCTCGGCGATCGAGAGGATCGGCATGCGGCCGACGGCGGAGATCAACGGCATCACGGGCGGGTATCAGGGGCCGGGACCGAAAACGGTTTTGCCCAGCAAGGCCTCGGCCAAGTTGACGTTTCGTTTGGTGCCGCATCAGAATCCCAAAGAGATCGCCCGTTTGGTGGAGAAGGATCTGAAAAAGCGCTGTCCCAAAACGGTGAAAATCAAAGTGACGCCGCAGCACGGGGGCTTCCCTTATTTTTGCGATCCGAAGAAAGGCTTTGGCCCTGCCGCCTCCAAGGCGTTGAGCCGGGCATGGGGTGGGAAGCGGGTGGATTACCTGCTGGAGGGTGGAACGATTCCAATCGTGAGCGTGATCAAGAAAGTGCTGGGGGTCGAGACGTTGCTGGTGGGATTAAGTTTACCGGACTGCCGCGCGCATGGTCCGGACGAAACCTTTCCGATCGAATACTTAGAGCGTGGCGCGAAGATGAATCAGGCTTTGTTGCGGGAGATTGCAGGGAAGTAGCTTTTAGTTCCCCGTCAGGTCAACGTAATAGCCTTTGTGATAGTTGTACCAGTACCACCATCCTCTCCATTCTTTAAATTCCTCCGTCTCATCCTTTTTTAAATAGATTCCCGAAAAGCCCTTGCCCGCGGTGTTAGAATTATTTTCGAGTCTTTGCTTGAAGGTGGTTACGAAGGATGAAATCTTGGCGGTCGGAACAAATACAACCACTTGACCTTCGCGAGCAAAAACAGTTCTAGTTACGTTGCCGTAATTTTCGCGAACATTTTTTCCGGTGTCCATAACATAAAAGCTACCAGTTCCATTGGCCACTTTGAGGGGGTGGTAGTCCGCGTCGATTCTTCCAAGTAAGCTAACTTTTTTTCCAAGATATTTATCAGGATCGAGCTTAAGATCGTCACCTGTTTCAAGTGCCCGAGCTTGCGCTGATAAAAATACGCACGGCACAAAAAAAGTTAGCAATGCCACCTGCCGAAACATTGACTCTAAATATGTATTAATTTTTGGAATGCAAGGATTAATTCAACATGGTTCGTTTTTTTGTAGCGGTCTTCAGGTCTGGGCATGTAAATCCTGGCAGCAGTTCCGAGGCCTTGGGTTGGGCGGCGAGCATTCGCAAGGCAGGATTGAGTTTCTACGTGGGGAGTGGATGATATGCGGTTGGTGT
>Ga0214917_10000252_pt1 | contig 69351 bp, 50 predicted proteins | sample LL_1208_BB_MetaG_FD_177983 | JGI IMG/M metagenome (GOLD analysis project Ga0214917, IMG submission 177983) | Freshwater microbial communities from Lake Lanier, Atlanta, Georgia, United States - LL_1208_BB | ecosystem: Environmental > Aquatic > Freshwater > Lake | place: USA: Georgia | collected... | reverse complement strand
TGCCGCCGGCATCGATGCCCGCGGCGGCCCAGGCGGCGAGCGCGTCGCAGGCGGCGATCCGGGCCGCGATCCGGCCGAGCCGGCCCTGCACGAGCTCGCGCGAGGCGATCGGCTCGCCCCAGGTGCGCCGGCGCAGCGCGTGGTCCCGGGCTTGGGCGAGCAGGATCCGCAGCGTGCCGGCGGCCTGGGCCGCGAGCGTGATCCGACCGCGGTTGAGGCCGTGCCAGATGATGCGCATCGCGTCGGGGCCGTCGCGGCCCGCGGGCGCGGCGAGCAGGTCGGCCTCGGCGAGCGGATGGTGGGTGAACTCGAGCGCGGCGTTGTGGGCGTGCTTGAGCGGATGCAGCGCGTAGTGAAGCAGGCGAAACGAGGCCGTATCGGCGTCCGGCAGCCGCACCAGCGCGACGACCGGTCGGCCGTCGAGGCGGGCGAGCAGCTTGCACAGCCGGCCGTAGGTGGCGCCGGTGATGAACATCTTCGTGCCGCTGAGGACGAGCCCACCCGGTGTGCGGTCGATCGTGGTGGCGACGGCCGACAGGTCGCAGCCGGCGTCGGGCTCCGTCGCCGCGAACACCGACAGCGGCCGGCCCTCTGCGAGTCCCGGCAGATGTCGGGCCTGCTGTCCGGGTGAGCCGAAGGCCGTGACCGCCGACACGGCGCCGATCGACGAATGCACCGAGAGCAGGCCGGCGGCCGTCGGCACGCGGGCGGCCACGTGCGTGATCGCCCGGACGAGCTCGCCGAGCGACGCACCCGTGCCTCCGAAGGTCTCGGGAACGGCGAGCCCCCACAGGCCCGTGTCGCCGAGCACGGCTTCGGCGCGGGAAGTGAACACGCCGGTCGGCGCGGACGGCGCGTCGGCGAGGGGCGCCGCGCGGAACGACGCGGGGCCCGGTGCGTAGAGCCGGCCCTCGGCCCGGAGCGTGTCGATCGCCGCATCGGCATGTTCGAGCACCGCGACGACCGCTTCGGCGAGCGGGGCGGCGGCCGTGGCCCCCGCCTCCGCGAATCCGCCGTCGGCGCCGTGCCAGAGCAGGGGCGCGAGCGGCTCGACCAAGCGGCGAGCGTGGGCGGCGGGCTGATGGCGGCCGGCCTCGCGGCCCGTCGGGACGACGGCCATCCAGGCGGGAGGGTCCGCCGTGGCGGCCGCCGACAGCACACCTGAAAAATGCTCGGCGATCGCACCGCGCTTGAGCTTGAACGCGGCCGTGGCTTCGCCGTGGGCGGCGTCGAACGGCCGCGGCACGAACACGGCCCGCCGCACCCGCCACGCCCGCGGCAGCGCGGCCTGTCGCGCCGCGAGCCGCCGCGCCAGCCAACGCAGGAGTCGCGGATGCGCGAGCGCCTGGCGGCGGCTGAACACCCGCAGTCCCAGCCGACGCACGGCCCTGCGCACTTCCGCGGGCTCGGGCACCACGAGCGCCACGGGAGCGGCGAGGCCCTGGCCGAGCACACACGCCTGCGCCACGGCGGGATCCTCCGCCAGGACTCGCTCCACCTCGCCCGGCGGGACTTTCGTGCCGTTCGACAGGGCGAACGTATCCACCGCGCGGCCGGTGATCACGAGGTGCCCCGCCTCGTCGATTCGACCGAGGTCGCCGGTGGCCAGCCAGCCGTCGGCCGTCGGCGACGGGGCGGCGCTGCTTCCTGGTTCGATCACCCCGATCGCCGCGCTGGGCGTGCGCACGAGCAGGTGGCCGCGGCCGTCGAACCGCACGTCGATGCCCGGCAAGGGCGGCCCGACGGTGCCGGCGCGGGCGACCCTCGGATTCGCCAGCGCGACGACGGGCCCCGCCTCGGCGAGCCCGTAGCCCTGCACCAGCGGCACGCCACGGTCGGCGAACAGCGCGGCCGTGCGGTCCTTGAGCGGCGCGCCGCCCGACACGCACACGCGCACCGAGCCGCCGAGCGCCGCGGCGAGATCCGCGATGCGGCCGGCCGCCACCGCCGCCGCGATCCGCTCGAAGAACACCGGCACGCCGAGGATCACCGTGGGGGCGGTCGTGCGGCAGGCATCCAGCACGCGCCGGCGATCGCCCACGACGGCGAGCGTGCCACCGCGGACGAGCGCGGTGTAGAGGTCGCCGACCCGCGCGTAGGCGTGGCTCAACGGCAGCCACGACAACCGCACGTCGCGGGGATCGTCGAGGAACACGCCCGCCGAGGCCGCGGCGTTCCACGCCAGCGTCCGCTGGGAATGCACCACGCCCCGGGGCCGACCCGTCGTGCCCGACGAGAGCACGATCGCGGCGGGCGCGTCGGGATCGCACGCCCGCACGCGGCCGGCGACCGCGTCGAGCACCGCGGGGCGATCGCCCCGGCCGCCACCGACCACCGGTCGCTGCACGATGACCGTCGCCCCCGCCGCCAGCCCGCGCAGCGGCCGCCGTCCGGTCATCACGAGGCCACGCGGAGCGAGCCACGCCATCTCGTCCCGCAGTGTCGCGACCGGCTCGTCGTCGTGGAGCGCCACGTGCACGACACCGGCGAGCAGGCAGGCGAGGTCCACCACGATCCACTCGACGGAGTGCGGGCCGACGTGGGCGAGCCGGTCGCCCCGGCGAAGCCCGGCCGCTTCGAGGGCGGACGCGTAGTCGAGGGCGGCGCCGATGAGCCCGCCCCACGACAGCGTCTCCAGGCCGGTGTCGCGCCAGGTGACGACCGCCGTGCGGTCGAACGCATCCGTCGCGCGGGACGCGAGCAGCGCGACGAGCGACACCGCCGGGTCGGCCCGGACCGCCACGGGGTCGCACGACGGCATCGGCGCGACGCTCATCGATCCACCCGCTCGAAGAGGACGGCGATGCCCTGCCCGAGCCCGATGCACATCGTGGCCAGGCCGAGCCGCCGCCCATCGGCGGCGAGGGCGTGCAGGAGCGTGGTGGCGATCCGGGCGCCCGACGCACCGAGCGGATGGCCGATGGCCAGCGACCCGCCGCGGACGTTGACCCGTGCGGGATCGAGCCCGAGGGCATCGATGCAGTGGATCGCCTGGGCGGCGAACGCCTCGTTGAGCTCCACGAGGTCGATGTCGGCCGGCGTGAGGCCGGTGCGGGCGAGGAGTTTTCGCACGGCGACGATCGGGCCGGTGCCCATGGCCGCCGGCGGCACGCCGCCGACGGCGGAGGCCACGATGCGGGCCAGGGGCGCGAGACCCTGGCGGCGGGCCTCGGCCTCCTGCATCACGACGAGGGCCGCCGCGCCGTCGCTCAGCGGCGCGCTGGTGGCCGCCGTCACCGTGCCGAGCTTCGGCAGGAACGCCGGCTCGAGCGTGGCCATCGCCTCGAGGCTCGCGTCGGCGCGGATCGACTGGTCGCGGGCCGCCTCGACCAGAGCGCCCTCCTCGTCGTGCCCGAGGATGACCACGAGTTCGTCGTCGAAGGCACCGGCCGCCGTGGCGGCCGCGGCCCGCCGGTGGCTCTCGAGCGCATGGGCTTCCTGGGCCTGCCGCGAGATGCCGTGGGTGGCGGCGAGATGCTCGGCCGTAAGTCCCATCGACAGCATTCCCCGGCTCGACCGGGCGCAGGCCTGCGGATGGATGTCGATCGCCGCATCCATCGGCAGGTGGTGCATGTGTTCGACGCCGCCGGCGACGTACGCCCGCGCGTCGCCCGCCATGATCGCGCGGGCGGCCTGTGCCACCGCTTCGAGCCCGGAGCCGCACAGCCGGTTCAAGGTCGCGCCGGCCACGGAGAACGGCAGACCGGCGAGCAGCGCGGCGGTGCGGGCCACGTTGCCCCCGAGCTCGCCCCGTTGCTGCGTCGCGCCCAGGAGCACGTCGTCGATCGTTTCCGGGTCGATGCCGCTGCGGTCCACGGCCGCCCCGATCGCCGCGGCCGCGAGTTCATCGCCGCGCACGTGGCGAAACAGTCCGCGGTCGGCGTGGGCCTGGCCGATCGCGGTGCGGCAGGCGGCCACGATCACGGGGTTCGTCTCGGGTGGACGCGCAGGCAGGCTCATGCGTCCACCTCCGCCGTGAAACGGCCGCCGCGGCGGGCCATGTCGGCGAGCCGCGGCGTGGGATGCATCCGCACGCCGAGGTCGGCGAGCGGCTCGAGCCGGCGGACGATCTCGGCGGCGCCGAGCGAGTCGGCCCAGGCGAGCACGCCGCCGCGGAAGGCGGGGAACCCGAGCGCGTGGATCACGGCGAGATCGATGTCGCGGCCGTCGCGCACGATCCCCTCGTCGAGGACGCGGGTCGCCTCCAGCACGATCGGCAGCAGCAGCCTGTCGGCGATCATGCGATCGCCCGTCTCCCGGTGCGGAAGGGCGTACGGCGCGACGAGCGCGGCCACGCCCTCGTCGGGCCGCGCCGGCTTCGCCCGCTGCCCCGCCGCCGCGTCGTAAAGATAGAAGCCCGCGCCCGTCTTGCGGCCCAGCCGTCCCGACTTCACGAGCGCGGGGATCACGGGCGACGCCTCGATGCGGTCACCGAACGCCTCGTCGAGCACCAGGCCGGCGTAGAACGCCGTGTCGAGCCCGATCATGTCGTACAGCTCGAGCGGCCCCATCGGCATGCCGAACGCCCGGGCCACGCGGTCGATCCGCCGCGGGTCGATCCCCGCCCGGAGCATCTCGACCGACTCGTGCAGATACGGCATCAGCAGCCGGTTGACGAGGAAGCCGGGGCTGTCACGGACCACGACGGGGCATTTCCCGAGCCGCTTCACGTGGGCGACCGCCGTGGCGATCGTGGCGTCGGTCGTGGCGGGCCCGCGGACCACCTCGACGAGCGTCATCCGCCGCACCGGATTGAAGAAATGGATCCCGCAGAACCGGGTCGGGTCGCCGAGGGCCGTGGCGAGCTTGGTGATCGGATTCGTGGAGGTGTTGGTGGCGATCACGGTCCCGGGCCCCACCGTGCGCTCGATCTCGGCGAGCACCTGCCGCTTGACGTCGGTGCGCTCGACGACGCTCTCGATGACCAGATCGGCGGCGGCGAGCGCCGACAGCTGCGTGGTGGTGCGCAGCCGGCCGGCCAGCGCGAGCGCCCGTACCGGATCGGTGCGCTTCGCGGCCCGGTCCCAGGCGGCCTCGTCGAGGATCCCGGTGACCGACCGTTCGAGCACCGCGGCATTGACGTCCACGAGCGTGATCTCGAAGCCGTGCCGCACGTGACTCGCGGCGATGCCGGCTCCCATGATGCCCGCGCCGACGACGGCCGGCCGCTCGATCGTGGCGGCGTCGGCCGAAGCGTCGTCGTCGCCGCTGCCGACGCCCGGGTCGCGACGATTGCGCTCCCCGAGCCGGAACACGCGGACGAGCTGCCGCGACACGTCGCCGGTGGCGAGCGTGGCGAAGGTCGCCGACTCCAGCCGCATCGCCTCGGCGGCGTCGGCCCCGATGCCGGCGAGCGTCGTCCGCAGGATCGCCGCGGGCGCCGGGTAGTGGCCGTCGGTGCGGCCGAGGATGACCGCCGCGACGACCGCCTCCAGGAATCCGCGCTCGGCGGGGTCGAGGACGATCGGGGCGGCGAGCCTCCTCCGGCGGGCGATGTGGCCGGCCCGGGCGGCGGCGTGCTCGATGAGTCTCCGGGCGGACGTGAGCGCCGTCTGCTCGGGCACGCAGGCATCGACGACACCGAGCCGCCTGGCCGCCGCTGCGTCGACCGGCTCACCACCGGCCGCAAACTCGACTGCCGGGCCGGGGCCGATCAGCCGGGCGAGGCGGACGGTGCCGCCCCAGCCGGGCAGCAGGCCCAGCTTGACTTCGGGCAGTCCGAGCGTGGTGTGGGTCGAGGTGGTGGCGATGCGGAAGTCGCAGGCCAGGGCGAGTTCGAGGCCTCCCCCGAGGCAGACGCCGTCGATCAGGGCCACGCTCGGCCACGGGGCCTCGGAGAGCCTGCCGAAAATGCCCCGGCCGGCGGCGCAGGCCTGCTCGATCTCCGCGGGCGGACGGTCGGCGAGCCGTTCGATCCGCCCCAGGTCAGCCCCGGCGAAGAACGATCCGGGCCGGGCCGAACGCAGCACCAGGCCGCGGGGAGGCTGGCCAGCCTCGAGGGCATCCAGCGTCGCGTCGAGGTCACGCAGCACCCGCTCGGTGATCACGTTGAGCCGGTGATCGGGCACCAGGAACGCGAGGACGACGATGCCGTCTGGCAGGCGTTCGATCGTGACGGTCGCAGGATCCCGCGTTGAAGCCGGCATCGCCGTGGTCTGATCGCCTGGGGAGGCCGGCCGGTGGTGTTTCCGCCGGTTCGCTTGCCTGGGACGGGAAAACCGCTAGTGTATCCGGAGTTTTCCGGCGCCCCAGCGGGTGCCTCCAGACACGGAGGATGCGGTCGGCCATGAAGCATGCCACCACGACGACGGCTCGGAGCAACGACCGCCTCCTGCAGGCCGGCCCGGGCCGCCTGACGGCCGTGGTGGTGTGGACGGCGCTCGTGGCGATCGGCGTGGCCGGCAGGCTGTGGCAGCCCGGCTGGAACGTGACGCCGATGGCGGGCGTGGCGTTGGCAGCCGGCGCCGTGTTCCCGAATTCGCTCGTGGCGGCGAGCGTGCCGGTCGTGGCACTGGCGGTCGGCAACCTGTTTCTTCCGGGCTACGGCAGTTTCGCCATGGCCGCCGTCATCTACGCGGCCACGGCGTGGCCGATTCTCCTCGGCCGGGTGGTCGGCGACGCCGACGGCCTCCGGGGGTCGATCGGTGGCGGATGGACGACCGGGCGGTGGTTCGGACTCGCGGGCGGAGCGCTCGCCAGTTCACTCGTCTTTTTTCTGGCGACGAATCTCGCCCACTGGTGGCTGACGAACGACTATCCGCACACCCCGGGCGGCCTCCTCGACTGCTACGTCGCCGCCCTGCCGTTCTACCGCTGGATGCCGGTCGGCGACCTCGTCTGGACGGCCGTCGTGTTCACCGCCCTGTCGGCGGGCCTCGCAGCCATGCGGTCGTCCCGCGTCGCTGCGTCGGCTTGACTGCCTGCCGCCGGACCGCAGAATGCAGTCGTCGGTAGCTTTGAGGATTGACGCCGCGGGAATGGCGGAATTGGCAGACGCGCCAGGTTGAGGGCCTGGTGGTAGTAATACCGTGCAGGTTCAAGTCCTGTTTCCCGCATTCGCTTCGAGATCGGCATGAGTTCGACGCCTGACGCCCTGCCCGCCGATTCCGGCGACCAGACCCCCGGGTCGGGCCGCAGGATTCCCATCGGCACACAGCGGCCCGGCACGAAGCCGCCGTCGCTCGCTCCCAAGTACCAGTACGTCGCGCCGCCGCCGACCGTCCCACCGGCGGCCACCGAAACCGACGCCTCCCCCCGCAGCGACGCGGCCCCCGTGGTGCATGAGCAGGCCGCCGGTGCGGCCCCGCCGACCGCGGAGCAGCCGGCGAAGCCGGCCAAGTCCGACGCAGGGCACGACCGCGGCGGCCGCGGCCGCCGCCGGGAGCGCGACGCCCGGCCGTCGTTCACCGATGCGTTGCCCCCTGCGAAGCGGGTCGCCGTGCCGAGCCTCCGGGGAGGTCTGGATGACGAACTCGAAGCCGATTTCGAGGCCGCGCTCGCGGGCGTCGAAATCGACACGCTGCTCGCGGCGGGCGCGGGGCCGAAGATCGACGCGCCGCTCGAGCCGGGTGCCCGGGTGCAGGGCACGGTGCTCTCGGTCGGCGGCGACACGGCGTTCATCGACCTCGGCGGAAATCGCCAGGGAGCGATGAAGCTCGCGCCGCTGGTCGATGCCGGGCTCGATCTGCCCGAGGTCGGCGCGGCGATCGAGGTGTCGATCGGCGGCCGGAACGACGACGACAATCTGTATGACGTGGCCCCCGCCAACCGGGCCGTGGCGATCGAGGACTGGTCGCAACTGCAGGCGGGAATGATCGTCGAGGCCCGCGTGACGGCCGCGAACAAGGGGGGGCTCGAGTGCGAGGTGGCGGGGCTGCGCGGCTTCATGCCGGCGAGCCTCGTGAGCACCTGGCGGGTCGAGAACCTCGAGGAGATGGTCGGCCAGACGCTCGAGTCGCTGGTCACGGACATCGTGCCCGCGGCCCGCCGGCTCGTGCTCTCGCGACGGGCCGTGATCGAGAAGCAGGCGGCCGACGCGAAGGTCAAGATGCTCGAGACGCTGGAGCCCGGTGCGGAACTCGAGGGGATCGTGCGGAGCGTCCGCGACTTCGGGGCGTTCGTGGACATCGGCAGCGGCGTGGAAGGGCTCGTGCACGTGAGCGAGCTCTCCTGGGAGCGGGTCGCCAACCCGGCCGACGTGCTCCAGGCCGGCCAGCGGGTCCGCGTCGTCGTGAAACGGATCGACCCGCAGACCGGCAAGATCGCCCTCTCGGCCCGCGACCTGATCGAGAGCCCGTGGACGAGGGCGGCGGTGAAGTATCACGTCGGCGCGACGGTCCGAGGCGCGGTCAGCCGGATCGCGCAGTTCGGCGCGTTCGTGAAGTTGGAGCCCGGTGTGGAGGGACTCGTCCACATCTCCGAACTGGCGACACGGCACATCCGGAGCGTCGCCGACGTGGTGCAGGAGGGGCAGCAGGTGGAGTGCCGCGTGCTCGCGATCGACCCCGACGAGCAGCGGCTGTCGCTGTCGATCAAGGCACTGGCCCCGAAGCCATCGGCCGCCGCCGGCGACGCCGCCGAGACCGAGGCGTCGGAGGTCGAGGAGCCGGCCCCGCCGCCGGTTGCGAAGAAGCGCACGACCCCGCTCAAGGGCGGACTGGGGGGCGGCTCCGACGGCGCCCGCTTCGGCCTCAACTGGTAGGCGGCGCGAGACGGTCCTTGCCCATCCACGGCACGAGGGCGGCCGGCACCCTCACCGAACCGTCGGCCTGCTGGTGGTTCTCGATGACCGCGATGATCGCCCGGCTGATGGCGATGGCCGTGCCGTTGAGCGTGTGGACGAACTGCGTGCCCTTCTCACCCGGGGTCCGGTAACGGACCGCGAGCCGCCGTGCCTGGAAGTCGGTGCAGTTCGAGGTGCTCGTGACCTCGCCCCATTCGCCCCCCGCCCCGCGGCCGGGCATCCAGGCTTCCAGATCGAACTTGCGGTAGGCCGGGCCGCCGAGGTCGCCCGACGCCGTGTCGATGACGCGGTAGGGAATCTTCAGGCCGTCGAACAGCCGGCATTCGAGGTCGAGCAGGTGGTCGTGCATCGACTCGCTCTCCTCCGGCCGCGTGAACGCGAACATCTCGACCTTCGTGAACTGGTGCACCCGGTACAGGCCGCGTGTGGCCTTCCCGTGGGCTCCGGCCTCGGTGCGGAAGCAGTGGCTGATCCCGCACAGTTTCAGCGGCAGTTCGTCGGCGTCGAAGATCCGCTCGTGGAACGCGCCGCCGAGCGTGATCTCGGCGGTCGCGACCAGCGACAGGTCGCTGTCCTTGATCGAGTAGATCTGGGTCTCGTTGCCGCGGGGCATGAAGCCCGTGCCCTCGAGGATCGTGTCGCGGGCGAGATCGGGCGTGGTCATCGCCGTGAACCCCTCCCGCATCAGGAGGTCGAGCGCGTACCGCTGCAGGGCGAGTTCCAGCAGCACCGCGTCGTTGAGCAGGAAATAGAAGCCGTGGCCGGCGACCCGTGCGCCCGCCTCGAAATCGAACAGCCGCAGCGACTCGCCGAGCGAGACGTGGTCGCGCGGGGCGAATCCGAACGCGGGCGGGGGCGTCGCGCCCCGGCGCAATTCCACGGCGGCATCCTCTCCGCCGATCGGCGCCGCCGGATGCGTGAGGTTGGGAATCTGCCGCAGGATGTCCTCCGACTCGGCGGCGATCTGCCCGAGCCGCTGCTCGATCGCCCCCACCTCGTCACGCAGCCGGCGGCCCTCGGCCTTCCGGGATTCCCGCTCGGCGGCGTCGGCGGCCTTGGCGATCGACTTGCTCACCTGACCGGCCTCGTGGTTCAGGCGGTCCACGTCGGCCTGGAGCTGGCGGCGCAGCCGGTCGAGCGAGGCGAACTTCTCCACGTCCGCCGCCGATCCGCGGTTGCGGCAGTTGGTGGTGACCAGGCCGACGTTGTCGGCCACGAAGCGGCGATCGAGCACGGCAGGCGCCTCCGAAGGGAGCGATGAATATACTGTCGTCAGTTGTGTTGGGAGCAGTCATGCCGGAAGCCGCCGCCGTCGCCGATCCCGAACAGACCGTCGTCACGCCGACCGCGGCCGCGCCGGCCGCCCGGCGGAAGCGCCGCCGGCAGCCCCGCTACCACGTGGTGCTGTGGAACGACGACGACCACACCTTTCAGTACGTGATCGCGATGCTCTCCCAGCTTTTCGGTCACCCGGCCGCGGCCGGCCTCGAACTCGCCCGGGAGGTCGATGCGCGGGGGCGGGTGATCGTGCTGACGACGACGCGGGAGCACGCCGAGTTGAAGCGCGACCAGATCCATGCTTTCGGTCCCGACCGGTTGATCGCCCGGTCGAAGGGCTCTATGTCGGCCTCGATCGAGCCGGAGGCGTGAGGGCTCCGGCGCCGCCCGTCAGCGGCACGGGGAGGGCCGGCCCTCGGCGTCGTAGCATTCGACGGCGCCCGAGCGGTCGTCGGGCCGGGTGCCGATGGCGATCGCATCGACGCCTGCCGCGTCCTTGATCTCGATCCGTCCGCCGCCGGCGTTGATCACACGGCCCATGTGGATCAGCACCGTGCCGTCGTCGGCCTGGACCACGATCTCGCGGCAGGTCAGCCGAGCGGCCTCGAGCTCTCCCACCCGTGCGGCCGCGAACCGCTCCTCGGGGATGGCGACGGCCCGCGCGGCCAGCCCGATCGCGAGCAGCAAGAGCGGGTACACGGTCCACCGTTCACGGCTGGTCATCACAGGAATCTCCGCGGGGCCCGGGATCGATCAGTCGCCGTGCAGTTGCCGCAGTCGGCCCGAGAGCCGGAGGATGAGCTGCGCCCGCTCGAACTGATCCAGCCAGTCGGCCACGACGGCCGCGATGGCCTCGGCCGGTGGCGGCACGGCCCCGCTGGAGCAACTCTCGCCGAGCTGGGCAGCCGCCGCGGCCCGATACGCCGACAGCGTCTTGTCGCCGTAGAACAGGATCGGCGTGAAGTCCTCCGACAGGAACATCACGGTCGGCACCCGCTGCCCGCCGCACACCTTCAGATGCGCGGCGATGTCGGGCCGTGCGTCGCGGTCGAGGAACCGCACGTCGAGCGCGGGAGCCGCCGCCTGGAAGTGGTCGAAGATCGGGCACTGGTTGACGCAGTCGCCGCACCAGGCGCCCGCCAGCACGAGGACCGGCATCCGCCGCACGAATCCACCGAGCAGCCGGTGCTGGGCGGGGGTGAGCACGACGCGGCCGTGGAAGGCGTCCCATCGGCTGCGCTGGTCGGGGTTGGCGTGGCGGTCGAGGAAGCCCGCATACGGCAGCGCGACTTCGAACGCGGCCTGCCACGCGGCGGGAGTCGGCGGCGTGCCGGCACCGGGAATCGGCGTCGCCGGCGGGGACATTTCGACGGGCTGCACCATTGGCATTTTCGCGCGGAATCGCGAACTCCTGACGGGTGGATGGTGGGCAGAGCATAGCGTCCCGTCCGGATAGCGGCGGATGACCGGGATTTTCCCGTGAAAAAACGGCATTGATTCGGGAAAACGTGCCCCCTATTGTCCGCCCGCCTGAAGGCTGACGGGGCAGATGGAACCGCCCCACCCCGAGGCACGCCGGCCGCACGGACGCGACGCCGGGTCCTCCGGGGAACAGACAATTCGTGCCCGTCCAATCGCTCCCGGAAACGGTTCAGGTTCTCCGCCCCCCTGGGACCTGGACCGTTCCGGGGGCCTTTGTTTTTGGCCGCGGCGTCTATAACGCAGTCATGACGACGCCCTCCATCCCGCCCGGCGCGGAGAAGATCATCCGCCGGCTGATGATCGCGATCACGATCTGGGGCGCGATCCTGGCCCTCGGCGCGTGGACGCTCAACCACGACATCCGCCGGCCCGCCGTGGTGATGACGTGTGTCCTCGGCTTCCTCGGCTTCTGGCTCGCGATGCTGCGCACGCTGCGCCGCTGACGTCCCTCGGAGGACGCCCGGACGCCGATCGCCCGGATGCCGATCGCGCCGCGTATAATTTGGCCGCCCGAAAGGAGGCCTCATGCCGATGAAACTGCGGTCGGTGTTCGACACGGGGATCGGCGTCGGACCCGACGGACGACCGCCGGTGGACACCGAGCAGAGCGTCACGGCGCTGTCGATCGGGCAATACCTGATCCGCCGGCTCTCCGACTACCACATCCGGCACGTGTTCGGGCTGCCGGGCGACTACGTGCTCTCGTTCTACAGCATGCTCGAGCACAGCCCGCTGGACCTCGTGAACTGCACTCGCGAGGACTGCGCGGGTTTCGCGGCCGACGGCTACGCACGGGTCAACGGCATGGGCGCGGTGTGCGTGACCTACGGCGTGGGGGGGCTGAGCCTCGCCAATTCGATCGCCGGGGCGTATGCCGAGGAGAGCCCCGTCGTGCTCATTTCGGGCGCGCCGGGCATCCGCGAGCGGGCGAACGACCCCCTGCTCCACCACCGCGTCCGCGAGTGGCGCACGCAGCTCGACGTGTTCGAGAAAATCTGCGCGGCCAGTCGCGAGATCGTCGATCCGGCCACGGCGTTCCGCGACATCGACCTGCTCCTCGACACCGCGCACCGGCTCAAGCGGCCGGTCTACATCGAGCTCCCGCGAGACATGGTGGGCGTCGTGCCCGACCAGATCCGGCCGTATGCCCCGCCCCGGACGACGAGCGATCCCAGCGCGCTCGCCGAGGCGGTGAAGGAGGCCGTGGCCCGGATCGAGCGGGCGGAGCGGCCGGTGATCATCGCGGGGATCGAGCTCCACCGGCACGGGCTCCAGGAGGAGGTGGTGCGGCTGGCGGAGGTGTCCGGCATCGCGATCGCCGCGACGCTTCTCGCCAAGAGCGTGGTCAGCGAGGTGCACCCCCGGTACATCGGACTGTACGAGGGCGCCCTCGGCCGCGAGGAGGTGACCCGGTTCGTCGAGGAGAGCGACTGCGTGATCCTGCTGGGCACGCTGCTGACCGACCTCGATCTCGGCATCTTCACGGCGAAGCTCGACGCCGCGCAGAGCATCTATGCGACCACCGACGAGCTGCGGATCAGCCACCACCACTTCCACCACGTCCTGCTGCGGGACTTCCTCGGGGCGCTCGTGGCGGCCAGGCCGAAGGCGGCGCGGCGGACGCTCCCGCCGGGGCCCGCGGCGGCCCAGGATCCGTTCGTGCTCGCCCCCGACGCCCCGATCACGACCACGCGGCTCGTCCGCCGGCTCGATGAGTCGCTCGACGACCGCACGATCGTCGTGGCCGACGTGGGCGACGCGCTGTTCGCGTCGAGCGAGCTCGTGATCCGCGGTCAGACGAAGTTTTTGTCGCCGGCCTACTACACGTCGATGGGCTTCGCCGTCCCCGCCGCGCTCGGGGCGACGATGGCCGAGCCCGACCACCGGGTGATCGTGCTGGTCGGCGACGGCGCCTTCCAGATGACCGGGATGGAACTCTCCACGATCGTGCGGCGGGGGCTGCCGGTCGTCGTGATCGTGCTCGACAACAAGGGATACGGCACCGAGCGGGTGATCCACGAGGGGAGCTTCAACGACATCAATCCGTGGCGGTACGAGATGCTGCCACAGGTGCTCGGGGGCGGCACCGGCTACGAGGTGCGAACCGAGGGGGAGTTCGACGCGGCGCTCACGCAGGCTCTCGCCGACACGTCGGGCCCGAGCCTGATCCGTGCCCACATCGGCGTGGACGACAGGAGCGTGACGCTCGACCGGATCGGCCGGGGACTGGCGGCGAGACTCAAGCGGTAGCGGCCGGCGCGGGCCGGCCGGTCAGGTTCCCTCGAGGTCGCGAGGCAGCCGTTCCCGACGCAGGTCGGTGCTGGAGATGTCGAGGCGAAACTCCCGTTGCGACACGAAGTACGCGATGCGCCGCAACGGTTCCGGCACGTCGAGCCCGGACGGGTCTTCGAACACGCCCCCGCGTTCCCGCCCGAACACGACGAGCCCGCGGGCCTGCTCGACGATCGCGTGCACGGCGGCGGCGGCCGCCTCGGCCGAGCCGCCGTAGTACCGCGGGTCGGCGAGCCGCACGAACGTGTCCGCCCCGAGCACGAACGTGCTCCGGGGAAAGATCGCCAGCTTCTCGAGGAACGTCGCGGCCCGCGTCACCCACAGCGGCCGGCCGGCGAACTGCGAGCAGCGTGCTTCGAGTTCGCAGTAGTCGAGGAGGGGCTTGTCCACGTTGGCGATCGACAGTTCGAACTCCACCGGCCGCTCGGCGATCTCCTCGGCGATGCGGGCCATTTCCCGATGGCCGGCGTGGAGCGGATCGAACGATCCTGGAAACAGCAGTCGTTCGGGGGTGGGGTCGGTCGTGGCCGTGCCGGCGCCCAGCGCGCGGCGGGCGTTCGCGAGGAGGTCGCGCCACGCCTGTGGCGCGAGGCAGGTCCGGCGGTGGACCCGTTCGTCGGGCTGCAGGACGGCGGACAGGTCGCGATCCACGTCCGGATCGAGCAGTCGCTCGATCTCGTGCAGGACGAGCAGCGCCGCGACGTCCTCCTCCGCGTCCCGGCTGCGGGCGTCCGTGGCGAGTGACAGACTGACGACCGACGTCGCCGCCAGCGACTGCACGGCGACGATCACGCGGTGGGCGCCCCGTTTGGGATGCACCGTCTTCAGGCTCGCGACGACCGCGACGCCGACCGCCTCCGCGGGACGGCCTGTCGATTCGACCGCCCGCTGCCAGGCCACGATCGCCAACCGCCGCGCGGCGCGGTCGGAGCAGTAGGTCTCCTGTGGTCCGCCGAGCAGCCGATCGACCGACTGGCGGGAGTACGGCACGAGCCCCTCGAGCACCACCGCGCTGGCCCCCGGAGTCGTGACGAGTTGCGCGAGCGCCCGGGTGCCGCCGCCGGTCGCGACGACGACCAGTTGCACGGGGCGGCCCGCCAGCGAGGCGATCAGTCGGGAGACGTCGGCAGGCTGCATGGTCGCGTGAAGACGGAGGGACGGAGTGGACCTTGCCGTTGCCCGTCCGGGCACCGTGCTCCCCCCGTTTTCCCGGGCCGCCGCCGCTTGCCAGCCGCGGTGCGGTCCGCTTCAACGCCGCTCCAGCAGCCCCGCACGGGCAGCCGATGCTGGAGCGGGGAGGGTCCGCTCATGGCATCCATGATATCGCCGATCGGGGCATCGCCGGTTTCGCAAACCACGCGGGGAGCGCGGCCCGCCCGATGGGCCCTCGGCATCGTCTGCGTCTCCATGGTGTTGGGGGCGGGGGTGGCCGCGGCTGACATGGAATCGAGCCCCCGGCCGGCCACGATGCCGGAGGCCGGCGTCGCCCTGCCGATCACCGTGCCGCGCCGCGTGCCGCGGGTCGTCGCCCTCACGCACTCCCAGGTGCGTCCCGATCCCCTGCGCGGCACGCCGGCCGTCAAGCCGGAGGCCACCGGCGTCGATGCGAGCAAGGTGGTCGACAGGCTCCTGCCGACCCGCAGCGACTCCCCCTACGACTGGTACGCGCCGGTGGAGCCGCTCCATCAGCCGTGCGAGCCGCGGGCCCTGCCCCCGTGCGTGCCGCCGCCGCCGTGCCATCCCAGCGAGCCGCCCCAGCCGTACGATCTGGTCGGCGTGTCCGGCTGCCCGTCTGGCGGGCCGATCTACCGTGGTCCCTGCGAGCCGCGCACGGGCACGCCCCACGACGGGCCGTTCGCCTGGTACCACCGGCTGCACGACCGGTTCGTGGACCATTTCTACATGTGGAAATGAACTGCTAGGCTCTCGCTCCAGGACACCTCCGGAGCGCAGGGCATGCGGGCGGCCATCATCGGAATCGGGGCGATCGCCCGGATGCACGCGCGGGCGCTCGCCGACATTCCGGGCGTCGAACTGGTCGCCGCCACCTGCCGCACCGAGGAGAAGGGCCGCGCGTTCGCCGCGGAGTTCGGCTGCGCGTGGCACGCCGACACGGCACGGATGCTGCGGCGTGAGAAGCCCGACTTCGTGACGGTGGCCACGCCGTCGGGCGCGCACCTCGAGGCGGTGACCGCCGCCGCCCGCCGGGGCGTGCACGTCATCTGCGAGAAGCCGCTCGAGATCTCGCTCAAGCGGATCGACCGGATGCTGGCGGCGGTGGAGCGGGCCGGCGTCACCCTGGGCGCGATCTTTCCGCAGCGATTCAATCCCGTCGTGGCCGCGGTGCACGAGGCGGCGACCGCGGGACGGTTCGGGAGCCTCGCCGTGGCGGCGAGCTACGTGCCCTGGTGGCGCGACGACGCCTACTACGGTCCCGGCCGGTGGCAGGGCACACGGGCGCTCGACGGCGGCGGCGCCCTGATGAATCAGTCGATCCACGGCGTGGACGCGCTCCAGTGGATCGCCGGCGCCACGATGCCGGGCCTGGCTGCGGGCGAGAACCCCGTCGAGAGCGTGCAGGCGCTCACGGCGGTGCGGGCGCACGACGCCGAACGGCTCGAGGTGGAGGATACGTGCGTCGCGATCCTGCGTTTCAAGAACGGCGGACTCGGGCAGCTGCTCGCCGCGACGAGCCTGTTTCCCGGGCAGCTCCGCCGGTTCCTGTTCGGAGGCCGCGACGGCACGGCGGAGATCCTCGAAGAGCAGCTCGTGACCTGGCGGTTCCGGGACACGGCCGCGGATGACGACGCGATCCGCGACCGGTTCGGCGGCACGAGCGGCACCAGCGGTGGCGCGGCCGATCCGATGGCCATCAACTACGCGTGCCACACGCGGAATTTCCAGGCGTTCCTCGAGGCGGTGCGGGCGGGGCGGCAGCCGGCGCTCGACGGCCGCGAGGGTCGCAAGGCCGTGGCGATCATCGAGGCCTGTTATCGCTCGGCGCGGACCGGCAGGCGGGTGCCCGTCGCCTGATGCGCTACGCCATCTGCAACGAGACGTTCGGCGACTGGCCGCTGGCGAAGGCCTGCGACTTCGCCGCGGCGTGCGGCTACTCCGGCATCGAAATCGCCCCCTTCACGCTGGCGTCCCTCGCCGGCGACGTGTCGCCGGCCGTGCGCGGCGACCTGCGGCGGACGATCGCCCGCGCGGGGCTCGAGTGCGTCGGCCTCCACTGGCTGCTGGCCAGGACGGAGGGCTTCCATGCGGCGCACCCCGACCGGGCCGTGCGGGACCGGACGGTCGAGTATCTCGGCGACCTGGCCCGCCTGTGCCAGGATCTCGGCGGCCGGGTGCTGGTGTTCGGCTCCCCGAAGCAGCGGAGCCGGCTGCCGGGGGTCTCGCCGGACGAGGCGGACGACCACCTCCGCGACGTGTTCACGCGGCTCGTGCCGGTGCTCGAGTCCACCGACACGGTGGTGGCGCTGGAGCCGCTGTCGCCGGTCGAGACGGACGTGCTGACCACGGCCGCCGACACCTGCCGGCTCATCGAGCGAATCGGATCGCCCCACGTCCGGCTGCACCTCGACGTCAAGGCGATGGCGAGCGAGCCGGCGCCGATTCCCGAGATCGTCCGAGCGGGCGCCGCACACCTCGAGCACTTTCACGCCAATGACGTCAATCTCCAGGGGCCCGGGTTCGGGGCGGTGGATTTCGCGCCCATTTTCGACGCCCTGGCCGCGGTGCATTACGCGGGCTGGGTGAGCGTCGAGGTGTTCGACTATGCTCCCGGCCCCGAGCGGCTGGCCCGCGAAAGCATCGCCTACATGAAGCGGATCGAGGCCGAGCTCGGATAAGGGGAGGACCACGATGGCTGATTTCGCCGGGTTTGAATCGTCGCGGAGCGGGCCCGTGGGACCGGACGACGGTCCGTGGCATCGCGGCATGACCCGCTACCACTGGTTCGTGCTGGTGGTGGCGGCCCTCGGCTGGCTGTTCGACTGCCTCGACCAGCAGCTCTTCAATCTCGCCCGGAAGCCGGCGATGGAGTCGCTGCTGGTGGCGGCCGACGGGAGCATCGACCCCAAGGCGGTGAACTTCTACGGCGGCCTGTCCACGTGCATCTTCATGCTGGGCTGGGCCACGGGCGGACTGATCTTCGGCGTGATCGGTGACCGGCTCGGCCGGGCGAAGACGATGATGATCACGATCGTCATCTATTCGCTGTGCACCGGACTCTCCGCGCTGTCGCAGGGCTTCTGGGACTTCGCCTTCTACCGGTTCATCACGGGGCTCGGCGTGGGCGGCGAGTTCGCCGTGGGCGTGGCCCTGGTGGCGGAGGTGATGCCCGACCGGGCCCGGCCCTACGCGCTGGGTCTCCTGCAGGCGCTCTCGGCGGTCGGCAACTTCGCCGCCGCGCTCATCGGCATCGGGCTCGGCCAGGCGCAGCTTCACATGGGGAGCAAGATCTACGGCTGGGAGCCTTGGCGCTGGAAGTTCGTGATCGGGGCGCTGCCGGCGGTGCTCGCGCTCGTGATCCGCGCCGGGCTCAAGGAGCCGGAGAAGTGGCAGGAGATGAAGGCCCGGGCCGCCCAGACCGGCGAGAAGCTCGGGGGCTACGGCGCGCTGTTCGCCGATCCACGCTGGCGGAAGAACGCGCTGCTCGGCATGCTGCTGGCCTGCTCGGGCGTGATCGGGCTGTGGGGCATCGGCTTCTTCTCGATCGACCTGCAACGCAGCGTGTTCGAGAAGACGTTCAAGGCCCAGGGGCTGTCCGGTCAGGATCTCGCGGGACGGCTCACGATCTGGAACGGGGTGGCCATGATGATGATCCAGGTCGGCGCCTTCACGAGCATGATGCTCGCCGCGCGGATCTGCCAGCGGATCGGCCGCAAGCCCTTCTTCGCGATCGCCTTCACGGCGGCGATGCTCTCGACCGCCATGGTGTTCCGCTACCTCGACGACATCAGCGACATCTGGTGGATGCTTCCGCTGATGGGCTTCTGCCAGCTGTCGCTGTTCGCGGGCTATGCGATCTATTTCCCGGAGCTCTTCCCCACGCGGCTCCGCAGCACCGGCACGAGTTTCTGCTACAACGTCGGTCGGTTCGTGGCCGCGAGCGGCCCGTTCCTCCTGGGGCAGTTGTCCAGCACCGTGTTCTCCGGGATCCAGAGCCCTGAATGGATGCGGGAGCCGATGCGGCCGGCGGGCATCGCGATGTGCGCGGCGTTCCTCCTGGGCCTCGTGGTGCTCCCCTTCCTGCCCGAGACCAAGGGACGCCCGCTGCCGGAGTAGGGTCGAGCGATTCCTCCCGGGTGCAATCCCCGCCTGCGGGAGGTACATTGCCGGGGTCGTTCGATCACCATTTCCGCGGAGGATGCCGGGCATGCGTTGGGAAGGCCGTCGTCAGAGTCAAAACGTCGAGGATCGCCGCGGCCAGGGGGCCGCGCCCATGTTCGTGGGGGGCGGGCTGCTGACGCTGCTCCTGATGATCGCCCTGATGTTCCTCGGGGTCGATCCGATGCAGGTGGCCAGGATGGCGCCGGAGATGGCGGGCCCCGCGCCCAAGCAGGCCCCGGGCAAGCCCGTCAACGACGAACTCTCCCAGTTCGTGCGGGTCGTCCTGGCCGACAACGAGGACGTGTGGAGCAGGCTCTTCCCGCAGGTCTTCGGCGGCCGCTACGCCCCGCCCACGCTGGTGCTCTTCCAGGGACAGGTGCGCAGCGCCTGTGGCATGGCGAGCGCCGCCGCCGGGCCCTTCTACTGCCCGCTCGACAAGAAGGTGTACATCGATCTGGCGTTCTACGACGAGCTCAAGCGGCGATTCGGCGCCCCCGGCGACTTCGCCCAGGCCTACGTGATCGCGCATGAGATCGGCCACCACGTGCAGAACCAGCTCGGCATCTCGAACAAGGTGCAGTCGATGCGGCCCCGCCTGTCGGAGCGCGACTACAACAAGCTCTCGGTGCGCATGGAGCTGCAGGCCGACTTCCTCGCCGGTGTCTGGGCCCATCATGTGGCCCGGTTCGCCGGCACCGTCGACGAGGACGACATCCGCGAGGCGGTGAACGCCGCCGCGGCGATCGGCGACGACCGCATCCAGCGGCAGGCGCAGGGCTACATCGTGCCCGACGCCTTCACGCACGGCTCGAGCGAGCAGCGGGTGCGCTGGTTTCTCTACGGGCTGAAGACGGGCGACCCGCGGCTGATGGACCGGGCGTTCGAGGTCGATTCACCGTAGACTTCCGGCATGCACATCCTGCTCACCGGCGCGACGGGCTATGTCGGTGGCGTGCTCCTGCCGGAGCTGGAGCGGCGTGGGCATCGGGTGCGGTGCCTGGTGCGGCGGCCCCACAAACTCGCCGGCAAGGTGGGGCCGACGACGGAGGTGATGGCGGGCGACGCCGCCGACGCCGCCGACCTCGCCCGGGCGTGCGCCGGGATCGACGTGGCCTACTGGCTCGTCCACTCGATGGAGAGCGGCGTCGATTTCGAGCGGGCCGACCGGCTGGCGGCCGAACGCTTCGCCGCCGCCGCGGCCGCCGCGGGGGTGAAGCGGATCGTCTACCTGGGCGGGCTCGGGGCCGACGACGACACGCTCTCGGCCCACCTCCGCAGCCGCCACGAGGTGGGGGCGATCCTGCGGGCGACGGGCCTCGACGTCGTGGAATTCCGGGCGTCGATCATCGTCGGCGCGGGAAGTTTTTCGTTCGACCTCGTCCGGACGCTCGTCGAGCGGCTGCCCGTGATGATCTGTCCGGCATGGCTCGCGACGCCCACGCAGCCGATCGCCATTTCCGACGTGGTGGCCTATCTCACGGCGGCCGCCGACCTGCCTCCCGGGGGGGCACGGATCTTCGAGATCGGCGGCCCGGACAAAGTGTCCTACGGCGCTATCATGCGGGAGTACGCGGGACAACGCGGCCTGACACGGTTCATGATCCCGGTGCCCGTGCTGACTCCCCGGCTCTCGAGCCTGTGGCTCAAGCTGGTGACCCCCGAATACTCGAAGGTGGGACGCAAGTTGATCGACGGCCTCAAAAACCCCACGATCGTGACGAATGATGCGGCACGGCGGGAGTTCGCCGTCCGGCCCCGCGGCCTGTCGCAGGCGGTCGCCGAGGCGATGCATCAGGAAGACACCGCCTTCGCCGGCAAGCGGTGGGCCGATTTCGCCGACGTCGAGGACCTGCCCCACCGCTACGGCGGCCGGCCGGAGGGCGCGCGGCTGGTCGATCATCGCCACCTGGTCGTGGCCGTCGAGCCGGCGCGGGCCTTCGCGGCGATCGAGCGGATCGGCGGGACGCATGGCTGGTACGCCTGCGACTGGTTGTGGACGCTGCGGGGCTGGATCGACCGGGCGATCGGCGGCCCCGGCATGGGCCGTGGTCGTCGCGACCCCCACCGGCTCGTGACCGGCGACACGCTCGACTGCTGGCGGGTCGAGGTCTGCGAGCCGCCGCGACGGCTGCGACTCGCCGCGGAGATGAAGATGCCGGGCCGCGGCTGGCTGGAGTTCGAGGTCGTGCCGCGCGACGGCGACGTCACGATCCACCAGACCGCCGTCTTCGACCCGCGGGGGCTGGGTGGTCTCGCGTATTGGTACGCGATCTGGCCGCTGCACGAGCTCGTGTTCAAAAACATGCTCGCCGGCATCGCCCGGCATGCCGTTCGCGCCGGGTAGGCCGGCCGCGTCAACCGGCCTGGGTGCCCCGCACGTACTCGGCCAGACCGGCGGCGATGTCGGGCAGGGGGGCGATCCAGTCGGCAATCCCGGCCTCGATGACCGCCTTGGGCATCCCGTAGACGATGCACGACTCGGCCGCTTCGGCCACGACGGCTCCGCCGCGGTCGCGGAGCATGCGGCAGCCTTCCAGCCCGTCGCAGCCCATGCCCGTGAGCACCGCGGCGACCAGCCGGCCGTCGTAGGCGGCCGTCAGCGACTCCACGAGCTGGTCGAACGAAGGTCGGCAACCTTTGCGGGGCGGGCCGTCGGTGAGTCGGCAGCGAACGCCGCCCGCCTGCCGGACGACCTCGAGATGCCGTCCACCGGGCGCCAGGTGCACGCGGCCCGGGAGCACCGGCATCCCATCGGCCGCCTCGACGACCTCGATGGTCGAACTGCCGGCGAGCCGTGCCGCCAGACTCGAGGAAAACTCCGCCGGTATGTGCTGCACGACGAACACCGGCACGGGCAGGTCGGCCGGCAGCCTGGGGATCAGCACGCGCAGCGCCTGCGGACCGCCGGTCGAGCAGCCGATCGCCAGCGCCTCGTACCGCGTGGGCGGTGCTGTGCGGGCGGCGGGTCCGGGCGGCTCCGGCGCGGCCGGGCGTGTCGCGGTCGCGGCCCGCACCACCGCCAGTTTCGCCGCCAGGTCGGCCAGCAACTGTTCCCGGTTTTCGTGGGCGAAGCTGCCCGCCGGCTTGAGCACGTAGTCGATCGCGCCTTCCATCAAGGCGGCCACGGTGGCGGGCGCGCCCTCGGACGTCAGGCTGCTGACCATGATCGTGCGGGCGGTGAGGCCGCGCCGGCGAAACTCCCGCAGCACCTCGATGCCGTCCATCTCCGGCATCTGCACGTCGAGCGTCACGACGTCGGGCCGCGTGCGGGCGACCAACGCCACGCCCTCGACGCCGTTGGTCGCCATGCCGACCACCTCCACGCCGGGCAGCCGCCCGAGCACGTTGAGCAGCATCTGGCGATAGAGCGCCGAGTCGTCGATCACGGCGACGCGGAGGAGAGGTTCGCTCATGGACTCATGCGGCAGCCGCACGCGGTCGCGGCGGAGGGCGGTAGGGCGGGTCGCGACGATTGTGCCGCGCGCGCGTTGCCCGCGGCCAGTCGGCCCGCGAAAAGATCGGGCGCAGGCGATTTGAACGGGCCCTGTGGCTGAGCTATATCCCTCGGAGAGGCCGTCGGTCCTCCGGAACGCCCCCTTCGCCACTGGCCGGTCGCAGCCGGTCCCCACGCCCCCGCATGCACACACGCACCGCCGAACCCGCCGCTCAGTTCGTCGGCTTCGACCTCGACGGCCAGCAATACCTGCTGCGGATCGAACGCATCCAGGAGATCATCACGCCCGGGCCATTGACGCGGCTGCCCGAAGTGCCGGCCTATGTGCTCGGTGTGAGCAATCTGCGGGGGGCCATCATCCCCGTCGTCGATCTGCGTCGGCTGTTCGGTCTCGCGCCACGCGACGTCGATGCGGACACGCGCACGATCGTGGCGGTGGTCGGTGACCGCACGGTCGGCTGCATGGTCGATGCGGTGTCCCACGTGATCCGCCTGCCCGCCGACCGCGTGTCGTCGGCCACCGAGGCGATGCCCGAATCGGGGCCGCGGTTCGTCGCCGGCTTCGCGCGTGTCGGCGAGGGGCTGGCGATCGTGCTCGATGTCGACGAACTGCTGGCCCCCGACAAGCTCGAAGCCGTGCACCGCGCGGGTTTGCCCCAGCCTCCGGCCCCGATTCCCTCCGCAGGAGCCCCTCCCCGATGAACTTCTCGTCCGATGCCATGCTGCGCCGGCTGATCCTGGCCAGTCTGCTCGTGATGTCGCTCCTGCCGCTGGCGGCCCTGGGGCTGTGGATGTACCGCTCGGCGTCGGCGTCGCTGCACCGGGAGGCGTTCTCCCGGCTGGAGGCGGTGCGCACGATCACCGCCCAGTCGGTGCAGCGATACTTCGACACGCTGCGGCAGGAGCTCGTCGGGACGGCCGCCACCGGCCTGCCGATCGACGCGTTGCAGGCCTTCCGCGCGGGCGTGGAGTCGCTGCCGGCGACACGTGACCCGGCCGCGGCACGCCGGGAGCTCGCCACCAGCTACTCCGCGACGTTCAACGCGGCGTTTCGCGAGGCGAACGGCTCCGACGTGGACATGCAGCCCCATCTCGACGCGTTGCCCGACTCGGGCGTGCGGATGCAGGACCTGTACATCCGCGGCAACCCCCATCCCGTGGGCTCGAAGCAGATGGCCGACGATGCGGGCGACGGGTCGGACTACTCGAAGGCGCACCGCCGCTTCCACCCGATGTTTCGCGAGCTGCTCGAGCGGTTCGGCGTCTATGACGTGTTCCTGATCGACGCCGCCAGCGGGCAGATCGTGTACACGGTGTTCAAGGAGGTGGACTTCGGTGCGTCGCTCGTGACCGGACCGCTGGCGTCGTCGAGCCTCGCCAAGGCGTTCGCGCTGGCGGTGGGCCGCGGCCGCGCCGGCACGGTGACGTACGGCCAGTTCGACCGCTACCTGCCGTCGTACCTCGCGCCGGCGGCGTTCATCGCCACGCCGCTCGTGGCCGAGGGCCGGGTGGTCGGCGTGCTGGCGTTCCAGATCCCGCTCGACACGACCTCGAAGATCATCGGTGAGACGGCCGGTCTGGGGGAGACGGGCGAGACCTACGCGATCGGACCGGACTATCTGTTCCGCTCGAACTCGCGGTTCGCGAAGGACCTGGGGGTCGCTTCCACGATCATCAACCCGAAGTTCAGGGTGGACACGCGGCCCGTGCGCGACGCCCTCGAGGCGGGGGGCTCGGGCACGGCGCTGGAGACCGACTACCGCGGTACGCGGGTGCTGTCGTCGTGGTGCCCGGTGACGATCTACGAGGGGGATGCCTCGGGCACGGCCCCGATCCGCTGGGCGTTGGTGTCGGAGGTGGATGAGGCGGAGATCCTCGCACCCGTCAGGCGGCTGCGCTCGTTCGCCCTGCTGCTGTTCGGACTGACGACGGCCGGCATCATCGCCGCCTCGGTCCTCATCTCCCGGCGGCTGACCCGTGACCAGGAGGTGCAGCGACGGCTCTCCCAGATGGTGCAGAACACGGCCGTGCGGCTGATGTTCGCCGACCGCGACCTCAAGATCACCTACATGAATCCGGCGTCCGAACAGGCCCTGCGTCGGCTCCAGCATCTCCTGCCCTGCCCCGTGGACCAGATGATCGGCAAGCCGATCGACATCTTCCACCGGCAGCCGGAGCGTCAGCGCAAGCTTCTCGCCGATCCCGCCAACCTGCCGCACCGCGCCAGCATCCGGCTCGGGGACGAGGTGCTCGACCTGAGCGTGTCGGCGCTGCGTGACGCGCAGGGACGCTACATGGGCCCCCTGCTGACCTGGGAGGTGATCACCGAGAAGGTGCGCGCCGAGGAGCGGGAGCAGGCTCTCCAGGCCGAGATCGTGGCGAAGAAGGAGGCGCTCGAGGGGAAGGTGGGGCTGCTCTCCGACGTGTTCGCCGCCGCCTCGCAGGGCGATCTCGGCCGCGACGTGGCGATCGAGGGCACCGACGAGATGGCCGTGCTCGGCGCCAACGCCGCCCGGATGCTCGCCGACCTGCGGACGATCATCAGGCAGATCACGGAGGCCGCCGATCAGCAGAACGAGGGCGCGCGGATGATCGCCGAGAGCGCCGCCAGCCTGAGCGACGGCGCGCAGTCGCAGGCCGCGAGCGTGGAGCAGATGACCGCGGCCGTGGAGCAGCTGGTGGGGTCGATCGACACGATCACCAGGAGCGCCGGCGACTCGCGGTCGCAGGCCGAAAAGACCACCGACCTGGCCCAGGCCGGGAGCCGCGCGGTGGCCGATGCGATCGAATCGATGCGGACGATCCGCCGCTCCTCCGAGCAGATCGAGGACATCATCCAGGTGATCAGCGAGATCGCCGCCCAGACGAACCTGCTCGCCCTCAACGCCGCCATCGAGGCGGCCCGGGCCGGCGAGCACGGGCTCGGGTTCGCGGTGGTGGCCGACGAGGTGCGCAAGCTCGCCGAACGCTCGTCGGAGGCGGCCAAGGAGATCACGATGCTGATCCACGAATCGACGAAACGCGTCGAGGCGGGGGCCGAGGTGTCCGAGAAGGTCGGACAGTCGCTGCAGGCGATCGTGGCCGCCGTCGAGGCCACCGCCGGCGGCATCGCCGCCATCGCCGCCTCGACGGAGTCGCAGTCGGCCAACGCCGCGGAGGTCAAGATGGCGATCCGTTCGGTGTCGCAGACGACGGAGTCGAATGCGGCGGCCTCCGAGGAGATGGCGGCGAGTGCCGAGCAGTTGGGGGCGCAGGCGCAGGGCCTCCGGGACCTGGTGAAGCGGTTCAAGGTCTGAACGGCACCGGCGGAAGCCGCCGGCGGGAGGGACCGCGGTGAAGGAACTGACCACGCTCACGCCGGCGGAATTCGCCCGCTTCCGGGCGCTCATCTACCAACGCACCGGCATCAGCACCGCCGACGGCAAGGTGACGCTGCTCTCCAACCGGATCCGTCGCCGACTGCGTCATCTCGGCGTGGACACGTTCGCCGCCTACTACGACCTGCTGGTCGCGGGCCGCACCGAGGGGGAGTGGCAGGCGTTCATCGACGCGATCACGACCAACGAGACCTTCTTCTTCAGGAGCCCCGAGCACCTCGCCTGGCTCGCCGGGCCCTGGCTCGACGAGCTCACCGCCGCCGCCGCCGCCCGGACCCGCGGCCGATCGATCGCGGTCTGGTCGGCCGCGGCCAGCAGTGGCGAGGAGGCCTATTCGGTGGCCATCTGCCTCGCCGAGGCGGCGGGGCGGCTGTCCGGCTGGCGGCTGTCGGTCCTGGGCACCGACATCTCGGAAACCGCCGTGACCGCCGCCCGCGCGGGCGTGTACGGCGCGCGGGCGGTCGAGCAGGTCGGGCCGGAGCGGCTCGCGCGGCACTTCGCCGTGAATGCCCCGGCCGGCACCTGGACGATCCGCTCCGCGGCCCGGAACCTGTGCCGCTTCGAGCGGCACAACCTGCTCGATCCCGCACCGGGCGGTCCATTCGACTGCATCCTGATCCGCAACGTGCTGATCTACTTCGACAAGGCGTCGAAGAAGGCGGCGTTGGACAACCTCGTGGCGGCGTTGGCCCCGGGCGGGCACCTGATCGTCGGCACGACCGACGGCGCCCACGAGCATCTGGCCGCGCTCGAGCGGCGCTCGACCTTCGCGTACCGCAAGCCCTGACACCATGACCACCGAACCCCACGTCGCAGCCGGATTCTCCGCCGCCGAGATGGCGGAACTGGTGGCCGTGTTCATCGATGAGACCGGGGAGCAGTGCGACCAGCTCGTGCAGGCGTTGTTGGCGCTGGAGGCCGATCCGCGCGACGCGCGGCAGATCGGTACGGCGTTTCGCATGGTGCACTCGATCAAGGGATCGGCCGCCATGCTCGGGCTCGATCGCATGACGACGGTGGCCCATCACCTCGAGAGCCACTTCGAGAAGCTGCGGTCGGGTGCCTTCACGCTCGACCGGCAGACCATCCAGGTCGCGCTGGGGTGTGCGGACTACTTCCGCGCGTGCAACGAGCGGCTGCAGGCGGGCGACCAGTTGGAGGGTGGCGGCGATCTGATCGAGGCGATCCAACGTTTGGGAGCCCCGGTGGGCGGGCCGCCCGGACGCGAACGGACGCTGCGGCTGCGATTCGCCCCCGGTCTCGCGCTGCCCGATCTCAAGGCGCGGGTCGTGCTCAAGCGGCTGGCCGGCCTCGGCACGCTGGTGCGCACCGAGCCGCCACTGGACGAGCTTGCGACCCGACCCGACGCGGGCTGGCTCGACATCGTGCTCACCACGGCGGCCGACGCGCCCGCCCTGATCATCGCCGCCGATGCGGACGGGATCGAGAGCGCCGAACTCGATCCAGCCGGCGCCGCGCCGAGCGCGGCGGCCCCGGCTGCCGCACCGGCGCTGCCGGCTGCCGCCGCAACGCCGTCTCCCCAGCCCGCCGTGACTCCCGCGGATGCCGGCTCGCCGCCCGCGGCGGCCACCGAACCCGTCGTGGCCGAGACGATGCGCGTGGGCGTCGATCGCCTTGACCGGCTGCTCGACCTGGCCGGGGAACTCGTCGTGCAGCGGGCCCGGTTCGCACAACTCGTGGCGGATCTCGGGCCGCTCGTCCGCCACGCCTCCGGCGGCCTGCCCGAATGGCCGCGGAAGTACGGCGAGCTCGTCGAATCGGTGGATCACCTGGCGCGCATCGTGGACAACGTCCAGCGTGGCGTGCTCGGCACGCGGATGGTGCCGATCGGGCCGCTGTTCGGTCGGTTCCGCCGGTCGGTGCGCGACATCGCCCACGAGCTCGGCAAGAACGTGTCGCTCGACGTGGCCGGCGAGCAGACCGAGATCGACAAGCGCATGGTGGACGAGCTCGGGGACCCGCTCGTGCACCTGATTCGCAACGCGGTCGATCACGGCATCGAGTCGGAGGCGGTGCGCGCGGCACGGGGCAAGCCCGCCCAGGCGACGGTCAGGCTGGAGGCGTCGCACCGTGGCAACGAGGTCGTGATCGTGATCGCCGATGACGGAGGCGGCATCGACGTCGAGCGGATTCGCGAGCGGGCGGTGGCTCGCGGGCTCGTGACGGCCGAACGGGCCGCGACGCTGTCGTCCCGCGAGCTCGTCGAGTTCATCTGGCAGCCGGGCTTCAGCACCGCGGCGGCGGTGTCCACGATCTCCGGCCGGGGCGTCGGCATGGACATCGTGCGGACGAAGATCGAGGGGCTCAGCGGGTCCATCGAGGTCGACTCGACCCCCGGGGTGGGGACCACGTTCACGGTCCGCCTGCCGCTGACCCTCGCCATCTCCCGCTGCCTGCTGTTTCGTCACGGGGCGACGCCGTTCGCGATCCCGGTGGAGCACGTCCGCGAGATCGTGACCGTGGCGGAGGACGGCGTCGTGACCGTGGCCGGTCGGCGCGTGTGCCACATCCGCGGGGAGGTGCTGCGGTTGCTCGATCTGCGGGACGTGTTCGCCTGGCCGGGGGGCGTGCCGCCGGCGGAGCCCTGGGCCGCGGTGCTCGTCCTGCGGTCGAGCGGCCGGGCCGTGGCCGTGGGGGTTCCGGAGGTGCTCGGCACCCGCGACCTCGTCGTCAAGCCGCTCGATGAGAACTTCCAGCGGATCCGCGGTCTCGGCGGCGCGAGCGTCCTCGGGGACGGCGAGGTTTGCCTGCTCATGGACGTGGCGGCGATGATCGACAGGGCGGCCCGCAGCGACGCACCCGAGGACGAGGCATGAGCGGCGTGAGCCACGAGATCGAGACCCTGTTTCGGGCCGGGGCCGCGCAGGCGTCGCGGGCGCTCGCCGCCTGGCTCGATCGTCCGGCGAGCCTCGTCGTGGAACGGCTGGAGTCGCTGCCCCTGGCGGACGCCGTGGCCGTGCTCGGCCGGGGCGACGAGCCGATCTGCGGGGCCGGGATGCAGGTCGCCGGGGGACTCGGCGGCGTGATCCTGCTGACCGCTCCCGACGCCGTCGGGCTCATCCTCGCCGACCTCGTGCTCGGCCGGTCGCCCGGCACGTCGCGGGCGTGGCATGACCTCGAGCGGTCGGCGGTCATGGAAACGGCCAACATCGTCGGCTGCCGGTATCTCAATCCGCTGGCGACGGGGCTCGGTGTGGAGGATGCGGGGGCGCTGATCCCCTCGCCACCTTGTTTCGTGCGCGACTTTCCCGCCACGGTGATGCAGGCCGCCTTGAGCATGCAGACGGCGGAATCCGATTCGGTGTTGCTCGCGACGACCGAGTTTTCCATCGACGGCGTCCCGACCCGCTGCGGACTCGTGTTCGTGCCGGACGCTGCCGCGCTCGGCCGCCTCGCGGCGGCCGGTGGACGGGGACGACCGGCGTGACCAGGCCCACCGACCGCGCCGCGGCCGTTCATGCCGATGCCGTGGCGATCGGCCGGATCGGCGTGGCCACGCAGGGCATGCTGCGGACGTTCGTCGGATCGTGCGTGGCCGTCGCGCTGCTCGACCGGCGTCGCGGGCTCGCGGCCCTGGCCCACGTCATGCTGCCCGCGTCGCACGGCGCGGCGACGCCGCCTGGAAAGTTCGCCGACACGGCGGTTCCCGAGATGCTCCGGCTGCTGGCGGAACGTGCCGGAGAGGCTCCGGCCTGCACGGCGAAACTCGTCGGCGGCGCGCGGATGTTCGCCTTCGGCACCGGCACGCCGATCGGCGAGCAGAACGTGGCGGCGCTCGAACACGCCCTCGCCGTCGCCCGCATCCCGGTCATCGCCCGCGACTGCGGCGGCGACTGCGGGCGGCGGGTGTCTGTCGACGTGGCCACCGGCGCGGTGACGGTGGAAACGGTCGGCCACGGAACCCGAACCCTGTGACCCTCGACGGTGATCCACGACAAGGAGCAGCCCATGTCCACCCCCACACCTCCCGCAGCCGGCGTCACCCGGCCCCGACTCCTCGTCGTGGACGACGCCCTGATCATGCGGATGCGGATCGCCGCCATCGCCCGCGAGGCGGGCTGGGACGTCGCGGGCGAGGCCGCCGACGGCGCGGAGGGGCTGTCGCGCTACCGTGAGCTGCGGCCCGACCTCGTGACGCTCGACATCGTGATGCCGACGCTCGACGGCGTCGAGACGCTGCGGTCGATCATGGCCGAGGACCCGCAGGCCCGGGTCGTGATGGTGAGCGCCGTCGATCAGCGGTCGAAGCTCGTCGAGTGCATCGAGCTGGGCGCGCTCGACTTCATCGTCAAGCCGTTCGACAAGCCGCGCCTGACGGCCCTGTTCGAGCGCTACGCCGGCCGGCCGCCGGCCTGACCGCTCCGTCGATCAGTCGCCGACGTCGATCTCGAGCGTCGTGTGGTCGATGTGGAAGCGCTCGTGGAGCAGGCGGCGGGCGGCGGCGAGCACGGTCCGGTGCAGGGCGACCTCGGGCACCACCAGGTGGGCCGTGAGCGAAGCCTCCGAAGTGCTCGCCCCCCAGATCTTCAGGTCGCGCACGGCTGCCACGCCCTCGATGGCGGCGAGTCCCTCCGCCACGGCCGCCGGATCGATCCCCCGGGGCACCGCGTCGAGCGAGAGGTCGAGGCTCTCGCGGAACAGGTCCCAGGTGCCGCCGACGATCACCACGGCGATGACGACGCTGGTGAGCGGGTCGATCCAGGCCTGCCCGGTGAGCAGGATCGCGATCCCGGCCGCGACCACGCCCGCGGAGACGGCCGCATCGGCCGCCATGTGCAGGAAGGCGCCGCGCACGTTGGCATCGCGTCGGCCGCGGAGAAACAACATGGCCGTGCCCGTGTTGATCACGACGCCGATGGCGGCCACGGCGATCATCGTCCAACTCGCCACCGGGGCCGGGGCCGCGAGCCGGTGCCAGGCCTCCCAGAGAATCACGCCACAGGCCACGAGCAGGAGCACGGCGTTGACCAGCGCCGCGTGGATCGTGGCCCGACGGTAGCCCCAGGTGAACCGCGTCGTGGCGGGCTGGCGGGCCAGCCAGCCCGCGCCCCAGGCGAGCAGGAGCCCGAGCACGTCGCCCGCGTTGTGTCCGGCGTCGGCGAGGAGGGCGAGCGAGTTGCCGGCCAGGCCGGCGCCGAGTTCGAGGGCGACGAACCCGGCGTTGAGCGTCGTGCCCAGGAGCATCGCCCGGTCGAACTGCGAGGCGGCGAGCGTGCGGTGGTCGTGCGGGTGGCCGCAGTGGCCGTGGGAGGCGTGGTCGGATGACGGATGCGGCATGGGGTACGATCATAGCCGGACCACGGGCACGACCTTGGCGGAACCGGAGGAATCACGATGGCGACGATGCGGGCGGCGGTGATCGGGCGGACGGGCCGGGGCGACTGGGGGCATGCGATCGACGAGCTCGTCGCCGCGACGCCGGGCGTGGAACTCGCGGCCGTGGCCGACGAGTCGGAGCCCGGGCTCGCGCAGGCGGTCACCCGCCACGCGCTCGACGCCGCCCGCGGCTTTCGCGACTGGCGGACGATGCTGGCCGAGACGCGGCCCGACCTGGTCGCCATCTGCATGCGGCACGTCGATTGCCATGCCGAGATGGCGATCGCCGCCGTCGAGGCGGGGGCCAAGGGAGTGTTCCTCGAAAAGCCGTTCGTGCGGACGCGAGCCGAGGCCGAGTCCGTGATCGCCGCCTGCCGCAAGGCCAACGCGAAACTCGGACTCGCCTACGTCAATCGCCACGCGCCGTCGTATGCGGCGGTGCGCGATCTGATCGAGGACGGCAGGATCGGGCGGGTGCTGGAACTGCGGGCCCGCGGCAAGGAGGACCATCGCGGTGGCGGCGAGGACCTCGTCGTGCTGGGGTGCCATGTGCTCGACATGATGGTCGACCTGGGAGGGGCGCCGCAGTGGTGCCAGGCGAGCGTTTCCGTCGGCGGTCGGCCGATCGATCCGGCCGACTTCGTCGACGGTCCGGAGGGGATCGGCAGGATCGCCGGCGACTCGATCGCGGCGATGTTCGGCCTCGCGAACGGCCCGATCGGCTATTTCGCGAGCACGCGCGATGCGGGGCAGAAGCAGCCCGCCTTCGGCCTGACGATCGTGGGCACGAAAGGGACGATCCACATCCGTCCCGACCACGTGCCCCATGCCTGGCTCCGCGAGGCGCCGCCGTGGCGCACCGAGAAGGAGTATCCCTGGAAGCCGATCGGCCCGCAGGGGCTCGACTCGCCCGCGCCGGCCGCGGAGGTCGATCGGGCCGCCGAGCGGGCGGGGTGGGGGCGGCTCGCCGTGGCCGATCTGCTCGACGCCATCGCGGACGACCGCGAGCCGGAGACGGGCATGTACGCGGGGCGAACCACCGTCGAGATGATCACGGCGGTGTTCGCCAGCGGCCTCACCGGCGAGCGCGTCCGCTGGCCGCTGGCGGCAGCGCTCGAAACGCCGGGGTGAGCCGGGGGTCGGCGCGAGGCGGTACACTGGGGCCTCCACCCCTGCGAGCCCACGGATGAGCACGCCCCGCTTCGCCCATCTGCATTGTCACAGCCACTACAGCCTGCTCGACGGGGCGAGCCCGATCGACAGGCTCGTCGCCCGGACCGTCGAGCTGGGGATGAACGCCCTGGCGATCACGGATCATGGCAACCTCCACGGGGCGCTCGAGTTTTACGAGGCGGCCAGGAAGGCCGGGATCAACCCGATCATCGGCTACGAGGCCTACATCGCGCCCGGCAGCCGGTTTCAGAAGGATGCCGGCAGCCAGAAGGACTCGAGCTATCACCTGACGCTCCTGGCGCGCGACAAGACGGGATTCGCCAACCTGCTCCAACTCGCCACGCGGGCCTACCTCGAGGGTTTCTACTTCAAGCCCCGGATCGATCGCGAACTGCTCGCGGCCCACCACGAGGGGCTGATCTGCCTGTCGGGCTGCCTGTCGGGCGAGTTCAGCCGGTCGCTCATCGGCTCGTCGCGCGACGCCCGGGACTCGCTCGCCCAGGCCCGGGAGGTCGCCGGGTGGTTTCAGCGGTTGTTCGGCGACCGCTACTTCGTCGAGATCCAGGACAACGGGCTCGGCGTGCAGGAGCAGGTGACCGACGTGGCGCTCGAGGTCGCCCGCGAGCTCGGCATTCCCCCGGTCGCCACGTGTGACTGCCACTACGTCGATCGCGAGGATGCGGTGGCGCAGGACATCCTGCTGTGCGTGAACACCGGCCGGTTCCGCAACGACCCGTCGCGCATGAAGATGGATTCGACGGAGTTCTACCTCAAGAGCCCGGCGGAGATGCACGCGGCGTTCAGCGGCATCGATCGCGGCCTCGTGGCCGAGGCCGTCGGCCGCAGCCAGGAGATCGCCGATTCGGTGGCGATCGAGCTCGAGCTGGGCAAGCGGCATTTTCCCGGGTTCGAGGTGCCGGGGGGGAGGTCGGCCTCGGAGGAGCTGCGACGGCTGTGCGTCGAGGGGCTGCGGGCGCGGTACGCCGCGGCGCCCAAACGCTGGGCCGACGCGCCGGGCGGGGCGCTGCATGCGCAGGTGCTCGAGCGGCTCGACCGCGAACTCGGCGTGATCGACACGCTCGGCTTCGCCAGCTACTTCCTCATCGTCTGGGACTTCGTGCGCTATGCCCGCGAGCAGGGCATCCCGGCGGCGGCCCGCGGATCGGGCGTGGGCGCGCTCGTGGCGTATTCGCTCTACCTGTCGCACGTCTGCCCGCTGGAGTACGACCTGCTCTTCGAGCGGTTTCTCGACACCAACCGCCGCGAGGCGCCCGATATCGACATCGATTTCTGCAAGGAACGGCGTGGCGAGGTGATCGACTACGTGAAGCGGAAGTACGGCGAGGCGAACGTGGCGCAGATCGGCACGTTCGGGACGCTCGCCGCCCGGGCCGCCATCCGCGACGTGGGGCGGGCGCTGGGCCTGGCGATCCCGCGGGTCGATCAGATCGTGGCCCTCGTGCCCGACCAGCTCGGGATCACGCTGGAGGAGGCCGTCGCGCCCGGGTCGCAGCTCGCGGCGGCATGCGAGTCCGATCCGGAAGTGCGGGAGCTCGTGGACCTGGCCGGCCGCATCGAGGGGCTGGCCCGCAACGTGGGCACCCACGCGGCGGCGGTGGTGATCGCCGACCGGCCGCTCGTGGAATACGTGCCGCTGCAGCGGGTGACGGGCAAGGAGGAAGTGATCACGCAGTGGGCGATGGGCGACGTGGAGCGGGCCGGGCTGATGAAGATGGACTTCCTCGGCCTGCGCTACCTGACGGTGGTGGCGAAGACGCTCGACATCATCGCCGCCACCGGGGAGCGGCCTGATCCATTCGCGTTTCCGCTCGACGACGCGGCGACGTTCGCCACGCTCTGCCGCGGCGAGACGAAGGGCATCTTCCAGCTCGAGAGCGGCGGCATCCGCGACCTGCTGCAGCGGATGAAGCCCGACCACTTCCTCGACATCGTCGCGGTCAACGCCCTGTACCGTCCGGGTCCGCTGGAGGGCGGCATGGTGGACGAGTACGTGAACGTCAAGCACGGCCGCAAGCGGGCCGAGTTCCTGCATCCCGTGATGAAGGACGTGCTCGCCGAGACGCACGGTGTGATGGTCTACCAGGAGCAGGTGATGCGGATCCTGGAGAAGCTCGGCGGCATCGAGCTGTCCAGCGCCTACACCTGCATCAAGGCGATCAGCAAGAAGAAGCTCGAGACCATCGCGGCCTTCCGGGAGCAGTTCGTCCGGGGAGCGCAGGCCCAGGGCCTGGGGAAGCAGCAGGCCGAGGAGGTGTTCGCGCTGATCGAGAAGTTCGCCGGGTACGGCTTCAACAAGAGCCACTCGACCGCCTATGCGTTGCTCGCCTGGCAGACCGCCTACCTCAAGACGCATTGGCCGGTGGAGTTCATGGCGGCCCTGCTCTCCGGCGACATCACCGGTCGCAACTTCAAGAAGAAGGACGCGCTCGTCGAGCACATCGAGGACTGCCGGCGGATGGGGATCGACGTGGCGGCGCCACACGTCAATTCGTCCGCCTCCGATTTCACGGTCGCCGGCGGCCGGATCCTGTTCGGGCTCTCCGCCATCAAGGGTTGCGGCGGCCAGGCTTCCGAGGCGATCGCCGCGGAGCGGATGCGCGGCGGCCCGTACCGCGATCTCCACGACTTCTGCGGCCGGCTCGATCCGGCGATCGTGAACCGCACCGCCGTCGAGAGCCTCGCCAAGGCGGGCGCCCTCGACGGGCTCGGCGGTCACCGCGGGGCGATCCTCGCCGGCGTGGAGAAGGCGCTGGCCGCCGGGTCGGCGCGGATGGCGGATCGGAAGAGCGGACAGAGGAACCTGTTCGACGCCCTCGACGAGGACGCGGGCGTGGTCGCACCGACGCCGGTGGCGGCCGGCCTTCCCGATGTTCCCCCGCTCTCCGATCTGGAAATGCGCTCGGGGGAGAAGGAGGTGCTCGGCTATTACGTCCACAGTCATCCGCTGGCGGAGCACGCCGCGCTGCTGGAGGCGATCTGCACGCACGGCTCCGGCGGGCTCGGGGGGGTGAAGGCGAAGGGCGAGGTGGTGATCGGGGGACTCGTGGCGGCGCTCAAGCTGTCGAACGTGAAGCAGCCCCGGCAGGGCTCGACTCACACCCGCTACGGCATGTTCGATCTCGAGGACATGGAGGGGCTGGTGCGCACGATCTGCTGGCCCGAGGATTTCGCCCGCCTCGGGGAGGCGATCATCGCCGACGCCGTGGTCGTGGTGAGCGGATCGATCGACCGTCGGGCCGGGAGCGACGAGACGAATCTGATCGTCAACGATCTGGTGCCGATCGGTGACGTGTGGTCGAAGCCCGTCCGCAGCGTCACCGTGAAGCTCGTGGAGCCACGGCACGGCGCCGACACGCTCGACAGGCTGGCCGCGGTCCTGCGGCGTCACCCCGGCCAGACCCCCGTCCGACTGGTGATCGAACTGGCGGACGGCCGCCGCGTGCTGCTGGAGGCCGATCGCGACAAGGTGGGCTGGTCGCCGGGGTTGTTCGCCGAGCTCGGCGAACTGCTCGGCGTGGGGTGTGTCCGGGCGGCTGTGACGATCGGGCAAAAACGCCGGGATGCCGAGCCGGTCCGCCGCGGGCCGAAGGCATTCGCTTGAACGCGGGAATCCCCGCGGCGCGGGGCGAGTGGAGATCGGCCCCCTGCGCAGACGATACTAGAGGCGGTCGTTTGGGCTGACCCTGTTTGGGCTGACCTCGGAATTCGCCATGCATACGCTCCGCTTCCTGGTTCGCGCCGGTTGCGCCTGTCTCGTGGGTGCTCTTCTGTGTGGGCCCGCCTTCGGCCAATTCGGTGGCGGCGGCGGTGGCGGCCAAGGGGGCGGCGGCCTCGGGGGCGGCGGCCGAGGGGGCGGCGGCCAAGGGGGCGGCGGCCAAGGGGGCGGTGGGATCGGCACAGCCGCCGGTGTCGTCATCGACGCCCAGGGCGTGCTGCGGACGCTCGGCGTGGCTGACGCCGGCCTGTCGCTCGAGCGCCGCAAGGCGGCGGCCGCGACGCTGCCGACCGAACTGCAGAAGAGTGCGAAACTCCGCATGGTGGCCCTGTCCCGCCTGGAGGCCGAGGTGGCGAAGGCGGCGGCCGCCGGCCGCGGCATTCCCGACGAGCTCGAAAAGCTCGCCGGCCTGACCCGCATCCAGTACGTGTTCGTCTATCCGGGCGAAGGGTCGGAGCGGGGGGAGGTCGTGATCGCAGGGCCGGCCGAGGGCTGGATGACCGATGCGACCGGCCGCGTCGTCGGGGTCGAGACCGGGGCTCCGACACTCCTGCTCGAGGATCTCGCCGCCGCGATCAGGGCATTTCCACCGGGCCAGCCGCGGGATCACTCGCTCGGCTGCTCGATCGACCCGCGGCAGGAGGGGCTGGCGGCGATGCAGGCCTATCTCCGCAAGCTCGGCCGCATCAACCCCAAGGCCTCGAGCACCGAGGAGATCGTCACGGGGATGCGGCAGGCGCTCGGCACCCAGGTCGTGCGGATCGACGGCGTCTCGCCCGCCACGCACTTCGCGCAGGTGATGGTGGAGGCGGACTATCGCATGAAGCTCGTCGGCATCGGCCTCGAGCGGCCGCCGGTGAAGATGGCCACCTGGATCGAGCTCGCGAGCGCCGGTTCCGTGGCGGCCAACGCCCTGCAGCGGTGGTACTTCGTCCCCGACTACCAGTGCGTGCGGATCGCGGAGGACGACCTGGCCATCGAACTGGTGGGCCGCGGCGTGAAGCTCGTGGGGGCCGACGAGGCCGTGCTGCCGGACGGTCGTCGCATGTCGGCCGACCGGCCCGACCGGGCGAGCAGGATGTACACGGAGGCGTTCACGAAAAAGTATCCCGACATCGCCGCCCGGAGCCCCGTGTACGCCCAGTTGCGGAACCTGATCGACATGGCCGTCGCCGCCGCGTACCTCCAGGAACACGACGCCTACGGCCGCACCCAGTGGGCCGCCGAGGCCCTGCGTGACGAAAAGGCCTACGCCATCGAGCGGCACGCCGTGCCGCTGGAGGTGGAGACGGCGATCAACGCCGTATGGCGGCAAAACCGGCTGCTCACGCCGATCGGCGGCGGCGTGACGATGCAGCCCACGATCGCGCTGGAATCCCCCAACCTCCTCATGGATGAGGGCGGGAAGGTCGCCGAGGCCCGCGCCACCGCCGTGACGATCCCCGCCGGACGCTGGTGGTGGTAGGTCGGGCGAAAGTCACTCGACCGTCACGCTCTTCGCGAGGTTGCGCGGCTTGTCCACGTCGCAGCCGCGGAGCACGGCGATGTGGTACGCGAGCAGCTGGAGCGGGATCGCCTCCACGATCGGCTGGAGGAAGTCGGGCGCGTCGGGCACCTCGATCACGTCGTCCGCCAACTCCCGCACCCGGTCGTCCCCCGGGCTGGCGACCGCGATCACCGGCCCCTTGCGGGCCTTGATCTCCTCGAGATTGAGGATCACCTTGTCGTACACCGCGCCCTGCGGGATGAGGAACACGCTCGGCGTGAGTGGATCGACGAGGGCGATCGGGCCGTGCTTCATCTCGGCCGCGGGGTAGCCCTCGGCGTGGATGTAGCTGATCTCCTTGAGCTTCAGCGCGCCTTCGAGGGCGAGGGGAAAGTTGTACTGCCGGCCCAGGTAGAGGAAGGTGCTGGCGTTGCGGTACTTCTCGGCGATGGTGCGGATCACCGGCTCGGATTCGAGCGCCTGGGCCACCAGGTCCGGGAGACGCTCGAGGGCGGCGATGAAATCGAGCCCCTTCTCGTAGCTCATGTGCCGCAGCCGGCCGAAGTACAGCGCGAGCAGGGCCAGCACGACGCACTGGCTCGTGAACGCCTTCGTGCTCGCGACACCGATCTCCGGGCCGGCGTGCAGGTAGATTCCGCCGTCGGCCTCGGTGGCGATCGTGCTGCCCACCACGTTGCAGATCGCCAGCGTGGGGTGTCCCTTGCGCTTCAGTTCGCGGAGGGCGGCGAGGGTGTCGGCCGTCTCACCCGACTGCGTGATCGCGAACAGGAGCGTCCCCTCGTCGATGGGTGGATTGCGGTAACGCAACTCACTCGCGTACTCGACCTCGACGGGCAGCCGCGCGAACTCCTCGATCAGGTACTCGCCGAACAACGCCGCATGCCAGCTCGTGCCACAGCCGGTGAGCACGATGCGGTTGACGTGCTGGAGTTGTGCCGGCGTGAGGTTGAGGCCGCCGAACACGGCCGTGGCGTCGTCGCGGGAGAGCCGGCCGCGCATCGCCGCCCGGATCGTCTCGGGCTGCTCGTGGATCTCCTTGAGCATGAAGTGCGAAAAGCCGTTCATGCCGACGTCGGCCGCCGAGAGGTCGAGGGGGAGCACGGAGTGCTCGACGCGACCGGCATCCCGGTGGATGACCCGCAACGTGTCGGACGTCACCACCGCCACCTCGTGGTCGGCGAGGTAGACGATCCGATCGGCGTGCCCGGCGAGCGGACTGGCGTCGCTGGCGATGAAATGTTCGCCGTCGCCGACGCCGACCACCAGCGGGCTGCCGAGGCGGGCGGCGACGAGCAGGTCGGGGCAGCCGGCGAAGATGGCGAGCAGTCCGTAGGTGCCCCGCAGCTGGGCGATCGCCTCACGGACGGCGACCACCCAGGGCGAATCGGCAGGCTCATCGGTCACGCGCGAGCCGCCGGCGAGCGCCCGCCTGAGACAACTGTCGATGAGGTGTGCGATCACCTCGGAGTCGGTCTCCGAGCGGAAGACGTAGCCCTCCGCCTCGAGGCCCGTCTTCAGCCCGCGGAAATTCTCGATCACGCCATTGTGGACGATGGCGACCGATCCCGAGGCCGCGGCCGCGGCGACCGTGCCGCAGCCTCCGACGTGGGGGTGGGCGTTGCCGTCGGTGGGAGCGCCGTGCGTGGCCCAGCGGGTGTGTCCGATGCCGATCGACGCGTCCGGCGTGTGTTCGCGGACGAGCGACTCCAGCCGCGACAGCCGTCCGGCCGCCTTGCGGATCTCGATGCCCCCCTCCTCGTCGAGCACGGCGAGGCCGGCGGAGTCGTAGCCGCGGTACTCGAGCCGCCGCAGGCCCTCGACGATCAGGTCGGCCGCCCGCCGAAATCCGACGTAGCCCACGATGCCGCACATGGTGAGAATTCCTCCGTGTACCGACACGTCCCGAGGGGTTCCGACCCGTCCCGAGGGGCCGCTCAGGCCGAGTGTACACGTGAGGCTCGTCATGCACCCATCCCAAACCGCGATCATCGTCATCCCCGCCCGGCTCTCCAGCCAGCGGCTTCCCCGCAAGATGCTGCTCGCCGACACGGGCCGTCCGCTCCTCGAGCACACCTGGCGGGCCGCCCAGGGAGCCCGCCGGGCCTCGCGCGTCGTCGTGGCGACCGACAGCGACGAGATCGCCCGCGCGGTGGAGCGGTTCGGCGGGGAGTGCGTCCTCACGTCGCCGCAGGCTCCGAGCGGCACGGCGCGGATCGTCGAAGCACTGCCGCGGCTCCCCGACGCCGGCGTGGTCGTGAACGTGCAGGGCGACGAGCCGGAGCTCGCGGCGTCGGCCATCGACCTGGCGATCGACCTGCTCGACCGCTGCCCGGGCGCGGGTGTCGCCACCCTCGTCACACCCCTGCGTTCGCGGGAGGACCTGCTCGACCCGGCGGCGGTGAAGGCCGTGCTCACGCCGTGGCGCGAGCAATTTCATCCGAACGGCACGACCGGCCGCGCCATCCCGGATGCGTGGCGGGCGATCTACTTCAGCCGCTCGCCGGTGCCGGCGGCCCGCGACTGGCGCGACGACCTGCTCGCGGCCGCGCCGCCGTTGTACTGGCAGCACGTCGGTCTCTACGCCTACCGCCGCAGCGTGCTGGAGGAATGGGACGATCTCCCGGAATCACGGCTCGCCGGCGTCGAGAGCCTGGAGCAGCTGCGCGTGATCGAGGCCGGAATCCCGATCGTGGCGGGAACGATCGAGCACGCGGCACGGGGCATCGACACCCCGCGGGACTACGCCGCGTTCGTGGCACGGTCGAAGGCCGACCCCTGACGCGGTCGCCGCGCTCGCCCGGCATCGCGGCGGGCGACGGGGGCCGCGGCCGGCTTCAGCCGCTCTTCTCCACCGGCACCAGCAGCACGCTCGCATGGGCGTGCGTGATCACCGCCTCGGAGGTGCTGCCGAGCAGCCAGCGGGAAAAGGCGTCGGTGGGCGCCCTGCCGACGACGATCAGGTCGTCCTCGTCGGCTTTCGCCGTGGCGATGATCTTCTCGGCCGGATTGCCCTCGACGACGATCGGTTCCGCGGCGTGGAACGCCTCGGGCAGCGTGGCCCTGAACCGCTCGAGCCGTCCCGCGAGGTCCCTGACCTCGTCGGCGTGCTCCTGCTCCCACGCCTTCGCGATCGCCGCGGTGTCGGGATCGCGCACCCGCTTCTCCAGCCACGACGGCAGCGGACCGGCGAGCATCGACTCCGCCACGCCGATGACATGGCCGCGGGTCGAAGCCGGCCAGTGCAGCATGCCGAGCGTGCGGGCCAGGGTCTCGGCGCTCTTCGGATGATGGCAGGCGAGCACCCGCAGCCCGCGGCCGGCCGGTGCGGGACCGCGCACCACGAGGACGGGCAGATGCGCGCCGTGGAGCACGGCCCGCGAGACGCTGCCCAGCAGCAGCCGCTCGATCGTCCCCATGCCCCGGGCTCCGACCACCAGCATGTCGGCCTGCCACGATGTCGCGGCTTCGAGGATGCCCACGGCCGGCGGCTGGGAACTGTGGATCGACCGTGCCACCGCGGCGAGCGAATCGGGCAACCGACGCTTGGCCTCGTCGAGCACGGCCGCGATCGCCCCCTCGACCATCGCCTTCGGGCTGCCCGGCAGCTTGCGTTCCAGTTCCAACGGTGAGAAGTAGAGGGCGACTTCGTCGGTGGCCGGGTCGACGAGCCGGCCCGCGAAGGCGACGGCGTCCAGCGAGGATGCGGAACCATCGACGGTCATCAGGACTTTCATGGTCTCTCTCCGGGGATTTCCGTGCGGGAGGAATGGTAGCCGATCCAGGTCTTCGCGGCTTCGCCCGGCACCTCGCGGGCCAGCCGCGGCACCGCGTAGCCGGGCAGACGGCGGCGCAGGGCGTCGATGAGCCCGAGCGCCTCCCGCTCGGCCACCTCGAAGTGGGCGGTTCCCCGCACCCGGTCGAGGAGGTGGAGGTAGTAGGGCACGACGCCGATGTCCACGAGCCGCTCCGACAACTCCGCCAGCACGTCGGGCGAGTCGTTCACGCCGGCCAGCAGCACCGACTGGTTGAGCAGGATCACCCCGGCGGCGACCAGTCTCCGCAGGCCCGCCGCCACCGCGTCGTCGAGTTCGGCCGGATGGTTGGCGTGGACGACGACCACGCCCGCCAGCCGGGTCGCCCGGAGCATCGCCACGAGGGCGTCGGTGACGCGTTCCGGGAGCACGACCGGCAGTCGCGTGTGGATCCGCAGCCGACGCACGTGCGGAACGGCCTCCAGGCGGCCGATGAGCTCGGCGAGCCGGTCGTCGTCGAGGAGGAGCGGATCGCCGCCGGACAGGATCACCTCGTGGAGGGTGGCGTCGGCGGCGATCGTCTCGACCGCGGCCGCGATGCCGGCGCGGTGGGCGCCGCTCTCCGCATAGGGGAACTCGCGCCGGAAACAGTAGCGGCAGTTGACGGCGCACCCGGCCGCGGCGAGCAGCAGCGCCCGGCCCGCGTATTTGCGCACGAGACCGGGGGCGGCCAGGGCGTCACGTTCGAGCAGCGGGTCGGCCGTGAAGCCGGGCGTCGCGATGTCCTCCGCCGCCACCGGCAACACCTGGAGCAGCAGCGGGTCGTGCGGATCCCCCGGTTTCATCCGCGCCACGAAGCCCCGGGGCACGAGCAGCGGAAACTCGCCCACGGCGGCGGGCGCCGGAGCGGCTGGAAGACCGAGCAGCGACCGCAGTTCACCCGCGTCACGCACCGCCGCCGTGAGTTCGCGCTGCCAGGGCTCGCGGCGATCGCCGGCGATGACGGTGGAAGGACCTGCGTGCGGCACGGGGTGTCCCTGCGCGGACGATTGCGAGCGGGCTGCCCCACGGGGGCACGGCGTTGACAGTTCGCCGTCTGGCGACCACTCTTGAGGCCCCGGCGTGAGTGCGCGGGGCGACACGCATCAAGGATACGGGAGGCAGCGGTGGCGGGCTACAACACGAGCGAATTCAAGAAGGGGCTGAAGGTCCAGATCGACGGCGACCCCTACATCATGATCGAGTGCAACTTCGTGAAGCCCGGCAAGGGGCAGGCCCTCTACAAGTGCAAGCTCCGCAATCTGCTTCGTGGCACGGTCCTCGACCGCACCTACAAGAGCGGTGACTCGCTCGACGCCGCCGACATCACCACGATCGAGGCCCAGTTCCTCTACAAGCAGGGGGAACAGTTCGTGTTCATGGACAACGCGAGCTACGAGCAGTACGAGCTCTCCAAAGAGCAGGTCGACGACGCCTGGAAGTGGATCAAGGAGGGGACCGTCTGCTCGATGCTGCTGTACAACGGCAACCCGATCTCGATGGAGCCGCCGAACCACATGGTGCTCCTGGTCGAATACGCCGAACCGGCCATGCGTGGCAACACGGCGACGAACCTGACCAAGCCCGTGAAGCTCGAGACGGGCGCCGACGTGATCGTGCCGGCGTTCATCGACCAGGGCGACATGATCAAGGTCGACACCCGCACCGGCGAATACCTGGAGCGTGTGCAAAAGTAGCACGCCGCGCGGGCCGGCCGCGACGCGCGGACCGAACCCGGGATGCGGGGCTTCCCGGACGCCGAGTTGCGGGACGATCCCGTCGCACGCTTGCCCAACGTGCCGCGGGTGTTACCATCAGCGGCACGCACTCGCCCGAGTGGCGGAATTGGCAGACGCGCAAGATTCAGGTTCTTGTCCAGGTAACTGGGTGGAGGTTCAAGTCCTCTCTCGGGCACTTCCGGCGGCCGTCGTGCGGTCCATGGGATCCATGCGGTTCATGGAGCGACCGGCACGAGCCTGATCTGGCGGATGTCGCAGGCCGCCGTCTTCGCGATCGTCCGCGGCTGCACGTGCAGCAAGTGCTCGCCGGCCGCTTCGAGCGTCACGCGGCCCACGATGCGGGTCTTGAACGCCTGGAAGCCCCCGCTGTCCTCGACGGTGAACGCCAGGCTCGAGGCGTGCGGTCGCCCGCGGTCGACGTCGATCGCCATTTCGCTGCCCCCCTGGCCCGCGCCGCAGCCCTGGAGCACCTCCACGTCGAACGCGCCGGGCGCGTCGATGGAAAACGTCCATTCCGCCGCGTCGGTGGGACGCATCCAGTAGCCGAGCGTCTGCTTCTTCTCGGCGGGCTCCCAGCGGAGCGTGGTGCCTCGGATCGTGGCATCGCGGGCGTGGAGCAGCGTCGACCCATCGGCGGCCTGCTTCGGCGGTGTGCCCTCGCAGGTCGGGGTCAGCACGATCGCCTTCAGATTCATCACCGCGCCGCCCACCGGCTTCGTGCACCGCACGCGGACGGCGAGGTCGCCCGTGGACGGGATCACGACCCGACCCAGGGGAAGCGTCGTGTAGCGGTACCAGCTGCCGGTCGATTCCAGACGGCCCGGGAGCGTGGCATCGCCGATGGCGACCGCGATCTCGCTTCCCGATGGCGACGCCGTCGAGTAGACGAGACGGGCGTCGTAGGCGCCCCACCGCGTCGGCTTCCAGGTCCACGACACGCTGTCTGCCGGATTCGACCAGAAGCCGATGCGGTGGTTGCCGGGGTGCGACTCGAGCTTCGCCCTGGTCCCGTCCACGAGGGCCGAGCGGGCCGTGAGGACGATGCGGCCGTCGTCGAACTGCCGCGTCTCCTCCGCCGTCTCGATCTCGATCACGGTCGGCCGGCCGGTGTCGGCCGCGAGCACGGCGACGGCCGTGGCATCGGCGTTGTATTCGACGAGCAGATCGCCGGCGTCGGCCGCGGCGCGGATGATCTGCGGGAAGCCCGCCGGGACCGTGAGCCGGCCGTCGGCCGGCCAGCGTTCGACCACGAAGGCATGGCGGCCGAGCCCTGCGGCGGCATCGTCGATCCGGCCCCAGGCCGGCGCGGCGGGCGCCGCGGCGGGCGCGAGCCGCGCGAGCGCGATGATCATCGTGACCGCGAGCAGCCGCGGCGTGGAGGCGGAGGGCATCGAAGGATCTCCATGGTCGTGTTGCCCGATGGAACACCGGCGGTAGGATACATCCGAGGCTGTAGCTCAGTCGGTAGAGCATCGGACTTTTAATCCGTTGGTCCTGGGTTCGAGCCCCAGCAGCCTCACTCGGCGGCTATGATCGTCGCATGCAGGCATTCCAGTGCGCATGCGGACAGCCCCTGTTCTTCGACAATCGGACCTGCCTCGGCTGTGGCTCCGAGGTGGCCTACGACCCGCGGCGGCGGACACTCGGGCCGCTCGAGCGCCACGCGGACGGCCTGTGGGCCTTCCAGGGAGACGCCCGGGAGCCGAAGCCGCTGTTTCGACTGTGCACGCATCGCGCCGCGGCGGCGGCCTGCAACTGGCTCGTGCCCGCCGAGGATCCCGCGGCCTTCTGCCTGTCGTGCAGCCTGACCCGCACGATTCCCCCGCTCGACCGGCCGCGCAACGTCGAACGTCTGCACGCGCTCGAAGCCGCGAAGCGGCGGGTGCTGTTCTCGCTGCAGAATCTCAAGCTCCCGATCGTCTCCAAGACACACGATCCCGAGGGGCTGGCGTTCGACTTCCTCGAGTCGCTGCCCGACGGGCCGCCGGTGCTCACCGGGCACGCGGCCGGCGTGATCACGCTGAACGTGGCCGAGGCCGATGCCGACTATCGCGACAAGCACCGCGACCTGCTCCAGGAGCACTACCGCACCGTCGTCGGCCACCTCCGGCACGAACTCGGCCACCACTTCTGGGACGTGCTCGTGCGCGACACGTCGTGGCAGGAGTCGTTTCGCTCGCTCTTCGGCGACGAGCGGGACGACTACAGCCAGGCGCTCGAGCGGTACTACGCCGAGGGGCCACCGGCCGACTGGCAGGACCGCTTCATCAGCCGCTACGCGGCCGCGCACCCCTGGGAGGACTGGGCCGAAACCTGGGCCCAATACCTCCACATCCGCTCGACGCTCGAGACGGTGACCGCCTACCGCCTCGACATCTCGCAGACGCCGCTCAAGGCCACGCCCTTCGGCCCCGACGCGCTCTTCATGCCGGAACCGGCCGAGGCCGGGGCGGCGTTCCTGGCGTGGATCAACGCCATGGTGGTGCTCGCCGCGGTGCTGAACGAGACGGCACGCAGCATGGGGCAGCCCGACACCTATCCGTTCGTGCTCAACCGCCCCACGGTGACGAAGTTGCACTTCGTGCACTGCGTGATCTCCGGTGATCGTGCGGCGCGGACGCCGCCGCCACCGGAGGCCCTGGCCGTGACCGGCGGCTGACGTTGGCGCTATGTCGCCGCATGTGCGACGCTCTGCGGCGTATGCAGGTTTCGCCACGAGTCGCCGCCGCCACGCTCGTCCTCGCCGTGGCCGCGTATCTCCACGGCCTCGGGTCGCTCCACATCCTCGCCAACGGCGACGAGATGATCTACGCGCAGATCGCCCGGGCCACCGCGGCGAGCGGCCGCTGGCTGCCGCTTCGCTCCGAGATGCCCGACATGGTGAACACGAAGCCGCCGTTCCTCGCCTGGCAGGGCATCCTCTCGACCGACTGGGGGCGGCACTGGACGCTCGTCGCGCTCCGCTGGCCGAGCCTCGTGTGGACGTTCGCGACGGCCGCCATGGCCGGGCTGCTCGCGTGGCGGGCGAGCGATGCGCGGCGCGTGGGGCTGCTCGCGGCCGGAATCTATCTCGCGTTTCTCTCGACCTACCGCTACGGCCGGCCGTTCCTCACGAACCCGCCCGAGACGTTCTGGATGTTCGGCTGTTTCTTCATCATGCTCTGGTGGCGGCCATGGTCGTTCGAGTCGCGGTTCGTCGTGCCGACGATCGTGGGACTGTGCGCCGGCGTGGCGCTGTTCGCGAAGTCGTTCGCGCAACTCGTGCCGATCGGTGCGGGACTCGTCGCCTGGCACCTCCACGAGGTGCGCCGGGCCGACGGATGGCCCGACTGGAAGCGGTTCTGGCTGCGTTCGGCACCTGGGCTCGCCTGGACAGCCGTGCTCGCGCTCGCGGTCTTCGCGGCCTGGTTTCTGCTCGACCCCGATCCCGCCGCGATCTGGCGCGAGTTCGTGGTGGGAGAAAACCTCGGCAAGATGAAGGCCGGCCGATCCAGCTATCTGCTCGCCCTGCTCTGGGGACGAACGAGCGTGTGGGGCTACGCGCTCTCCTGGTTTCTCGACGCCGGGCTGCTGGCGTTTCCACTGCTCGGCACGTTGATCCGGGCCTGGCAGCACCGGGGCGAGGCGACCGGCATCGAGCGGCTGTCGTGGATCTGGGCAGGCGTGCTGTTCATCGTGTTCCTGCTGCCGACGCAGCGGTCGGGGCGGTATCTGCTCGAGGCGATGCCGGGGATCGCGGTGGTGATGGCCCTGCACTGGCACCGGCTGCTGTCGTCGGCGTTTGCCACCACGGTGGCCGGCGCCGGCGTGGTCATCGGGCTGGTGGCCTGGCTCTCGCTGTCGCTGGTGCGCGACCTGGGGGCCGAGGCCTTCCCGTGGATCCACTGGGGGCTGCTCGCCGGTGCGGCAGGGCTCGTCGCGCTGCCGCTCGTCGATCGACGCCGGCTCGCGGCGTGCGCCCTGCCGGCGGTGTTCGCGACGTATCTCGCGGTGTCGAGTCTCCTCACGGCGTTCGATCCGCCCCCCGGCGGATATTCGCCGGAGGCGATCGCCGCGGCCCGGGGGCATGTCGTGCACGTGCCGCAGAATTTTCGGGCGGCGGCGGAGCGCAACACGTTTCTGTTGCCTGGGGCCGTGATCCGCGGCTACGCGGACGAGGAACAGGAGCGCGGGCCCGCGACCGTCGCTCCCGGCGAACTCGTCGTCGTGGTGCGGCCCTTTCGCGCGCCCGCACCGGAGGGCGCGATCGCCGGTCGGATCGAGATCACGAGCCGCCACACGTCCCGGCAACTCCTCGACATGGCCACAGGCCGGCTCGCGGAAAACCTCTTCTGCCGTGAGTGGCTGGTGAGGGCCCCCGTGGGGCGAGCGTCCCGCTTGCCGTGAACGGTCAGCCTTGGCAACCGAGACGGTCGCCCCACGCGAGCACGTCGGCCGGTGAGAGCCCGCGGGCACGCAGGTCGCGGATCGCCAGGCCTCCGGTGCGCTTCGCGAGCCGGCGTCCTTCCGCATCGACGACGAGCGGCGCGTGGAACCAGCGTGGAGGCTGCCAGCCGAGGGCCTCGTAGAGCAGGAGTTGGCGCGCCGTGCTCGTCAGCAGGTCTTCGCCGCGCACCACCTCCTCGATCGCCATGGCGTGATCGTCGGCCACGACGGCCAGTTCGTAGGCCGCGAGGTCGTCGCGCCGCCAGACCACGAAGTCGCCGAAGTCCACTCCGGCCGTGCGTGCGACCCGGCCCAGGCGACCGTCGTCGAACGCGATCACGCGGCCGTCCGGCACACGAAACCGCCAGGGCACGCCGCCCGGGGACGAGGCGCGTTCCCGGGACGTCGGCCGCAACGCCGGCGGAAACACGGGTTCGTCTCCGGTGGCGGGGGCATGGGGGGCCGTCGCCGCCTGCTCGACGTCGCGGCGGGAATGGGGGCTCGGGTAGATGACGCCGGCCGCTTCGAGACGCCGCCAGACGTCGAGGAACCATGCGCCGCGGCGGCTCTGCTCGTACGGCGCGTGCGGTCCGCCGACGTCGGGGCCTTCGGTCCACTCGAGCCCGAGCCAGCGCAGGTCGTCGAGCGCGGCGGCCGTGAACTCCGCTCGGCACCGCTCGCGGTCGAGGTCTTCGATCCGCATCACCAGGCCGGCGCCGGCCGCCCGCTCGGCGGCCAGGGCGAACGTGCGGGCATGACCCACGTGCAAGAGGCCGGTCGGCGTCGGGGCGAGGCGGCCGCGGAGGGGCATGGTTCCCGACAGGCCTCGCGGCCCGTCGCTACAGGAGCCACCACGAACCGGTGGCCACGACATAGATCCCGAGGGCCAGGTTCGTGGCGGCGTGGGCGAGGATCACGTCGATCGGCCGCCGCGTGGCGGCCGCGATCCCGCTCATCACCGCGAACCATCCGGCGGCGGCCAGAGCCTCCGCCGGATGGGTGGCCACCGCGTACACGAGGCAGGCGGCGACGGAGGCGAACGTGAGCCTGCCGAAAGGCACCGTCCAGAACCGCTCGTCGATCACATACCGCATCAGGAATCCGCGCAGGAACAGCTCTTCGACGAGCGGTACCACGACGACCAGCCCGAGGGCCCGCACGAGGAGGAAGCCCCAGGCGGCGGGCGGGGCGAAGTGGGCGAAGGGATCGAACGCGCTGCGTTCGACGGCATCGGGCGCCCAGCCGGCCTCGCGTTGCACGGCGGCGAGCATGACCCAGGGCACGACGAGCAGCACGCCGAGACCGATGGGCCACCACGTGGTGTGGCCGACCCACTCGCGGATCGGACCCCACACCCGCGCGACGGCGACGACCGTGGCGACGAGCCTCGCCGCGTAGACGATCGGGTACGCGGCGTACGGGATGCCGAGCAGGCCCGCCAGGCCGCCACCACCGGGCGTGGGCTCGAGCACGCCGGCCGCGAGGAACACGACGAGCGGCACGACGCACGTCTCCCAGGGACGGCCGGGGCCGTGGTCGGCCGGTGAAGGTGCGGTCATGGGCGGGAGAGCAGGCAGGTCTGTCGCGATTTCAGGGCCGCGAGTATATTCCGGAGGTTCGGCCCGCCCGAAATCCCGCCTGCCGGCCGATTTCCCGTTTTTCCTCCGAAGGTGCAGTGTTTCCATGGATCTGTCCAAGCTCCGCAATATGGGCATTTCGGCCCACATCGACTCCGGCAAGACGACGCTCTCGGAGCGCATCCTGTATTACGCCGGCCGCATCCACCGCATCCAGGAGGTGAAGGGCGGAGGCGACGGCGCGACGATGGACTACATGGATCTCGAACGCGAGCGCGGGATCACGATCACGAGCGCCGCCACGAGCGTGAAGTGGCACGACTGCGACATCAACCTCATCGACACGCCGGGCCACGTGGACTTCACGGTCGAGGTGGAGCGCAGCCTGCGCGTGCTCGACGGCGCCATCCTCGTGCTCTGCGCCGTGGGCGGCGTGCAGAGCCAGTCGATGACGGTCGATCGCCAGATGAAGCGGTACAAGGTGCCGCGGCTCGCCTTCGTCAACAAGATGGACCGCACCGGCGCCAACTTCGAGCGCGTGGTGAAACAGCTGCGCGAGAAGCTCGGCACCGACGCCATCCCGATGCAGATTCCGATCGGCAAGGAAGACAAGCTCGAGGGCGTGATCGATCTGGTCACGATGAAGGCCTATTACTTCGACGGCGACAACGGCGAGCACGTCCGCGAAGAGGCGATTCCCGCCCCGTACGAGAAGCCCGCTGCCGAGGCCCGGCACGCCATGCTCGAAGGGCTCGCGATGTATTCCGACTCGCTCATGGAAAAGCTCCTCGCCGAGGAGCAGCCGAGCGACGACGAGATCCATGCGGTCGTGAAGGCCGCCGTGCAAAACCAGAGCATCACGCCGGTGTTCTGCGGCTCGGCCTACAAAAACAAGGGTGTGCAGAAGCTGCTCGACGCGGTCGTCCGCTACCTGCCGAGCCCGATCGAGCGGAAGGTGATCGCCAAGAAGTGGGACAAGCCCGACGAGGCGTTCGACCTCTCGCCGGATCCCGCCAAGCCGCTCGTGGCGATGGCCTTCAAGATCGTGGACGATCCCTATGGCCAGCTCACGTTCATGCGGATCTACCAGGGCAAGATCGTGAAGGGCGAGGCCTACATCAACCAGCGCACGAGCCAGAAGCAGCGGTTCAGCCGCATCGTGAAGATGCACGCCGACAAGCGTGAAGAGATCGATTCCGGCGAGGCCGGCGACATCGTGGCCGTGATGGGCGTCGATGCCGCGAGCGGCGACACCTACGCCTCGGAAAACAAATACTGCACGCTCGAGAGCATGTTCGTGCCGGAGCCCGTGATCAAGATGGCGATCACGCCGACCAACCGCGACGGCCTCGACAAGCTCAGCAAGGCCCTGCAGCGGTTCACCCGCGAGGATCCCACGTTCCGCGTCTCCACCGACGACGAGACGGGCGAGACGGTGATCGCCGGCATGGGCGAACTGCACCTCGATATCTACGTCGAGCGGATCAAGCGGGAGTTCAAGGTGGAGGTCGAGGTGGGCGCCCCGAAGGTGAGCTACCGCGAGGCCCCGACCCGCGCCACGGAATACGAATACAAGCACAAGAAGCAGACGGGCGGCTCGGGCCAGTTCGCCCACATCATCGGTCGCCTCGATCCGTTGCCGGACGATGCCGCCGAGACGTTCGAGTTCGAAGATGCCGTCGTGGGCGGCCGCGTGCCGCGGGAATACATCCCGTCGGTCGAGAAGGGCTTCCGTGCGAGCCTGTCGAAGGGGCCGATCGCCGGCTTCCCGATCGTGGGCGTGAAGGCGACGCTTTCCGACGGCTCCTACCACGACGTCGATTCGAGCGACATGGCCTTCCAGATCTGCGCCCGGGCCGGCTTCCGTGAGGCCTTCCTCAACACGAAGCCGGTGCTGCTCGAGCCGATCATGAAGATCGAGGTCGAGGTGCCGGCCGACTTCCAGGGCCCGGTGACGGGTGAGCTCAACAAGCGGCGTGGCCTGATCATCTCGACCGAGACCGTCGGCAACACCTCGACGATCATCGCCGAGGTGCCGCTGGCCGAGACGTTCGGCTACTCGACCGACCTCCGCAGCATGACGCAGGGGCAGGGCGTGTTCACGATGGAATTCAGCAAGTACAGGCCCACGCCGGGCAACGTGCAGAAGGAAATCGTCGAAGAGCGCAAGAAGGCCGAACTCGCCGCGGCGAAGTGATACCAACCGTGGGACAGGCGTCCCGCTTGCCTCTTGTGCTTGATCAACCGGCCCAATCCGGCTCGGGGTTACCCCGTACCGTCTCGCCGGACGCTCGTTTGGTTGATCGCGCGCCGGCTCGTGACTGCCCAGACCCTCTCGCTTGACGTTCGCCTCGGCCCTCCAGGCCTCGGCTCTCTGCGTGTCCGCTTCGCTGCGCCATCCATGGCTGCGCTCGCTCCCACAGCCCGCTCTATGGTCTCGGCAGCCCCGATCCTCCTCAACTGAAAAGGGGAGGCGAGGGGTTACCCCTGCCGTTGAGACGGCGTATGTGACCAGCGCAGGCAGGATGCCGGAGCGCAGGCACATCCGAGTGAGCCGGAGCCTGGAGGGCGGAGGCGAACGTCCGGCGAGACGGTACGGGGTAACCCCGAGCCGGCGCGAACACAGCGATGGCAAGCGGGATGCTTGCCCCACGCAGGATACGGGGAGTCCGAAGCCGGCGCGCTACTTCGCCAGGAGCCAGGCAAGGAGGCCCTTTTGCACGTGCATCCGGTTGGCGGCTTCGTCCATCACGAGGCTCTGCGGGCCGTCGATGACGTCGTCGGTCACTTCCTCGCCACGGCGGGCGGGGAGGCAGTGCATGAAAATGGCCTGCGGGCAGTGCTGCATGAGGGCGGCGTTCACCTGGTAGGGCTTGAAGGCCTCGAGCCGCACGGCCCGCTCCTGCTCCTGACCCATGCTCGCCCAGACGTCGGTGTAGACGACGGCGGTGTCCTCGACCGCGGCGACGGGGTCGGTGGTCTCCACGATCTCGGCGTGCGGCAGGATGTTCCGCAGGTGTTCGCGGAACGCCGGTGTGAACTGATACTGCCGCGGCGCCGCGAGGACGAACCTCATCCCGAGCAGGCCGCACACCACGGCGAGCGAGCGGGCCACGTTGTTGCCGTCACCCACGAACGTGAACGTGAGGCCCGCCACGCGGCCGACCCGCTCCTTGAGCGTGTAGACGTCGGCGAGGGCCTGGCAGGGATGCGTGTAGTCGGAGAGGCCGTTGATCACGGGCACGGTCGCCGCAGCGGCGAGGGCGAGGATCGTGTCGTGGGCCTTGGAGCGGCAGACAATCGCGTCGGCATACTGGCTGAGCACGCGGCCGAAGTCGGCGACGCTCTCCCGTGACGACGAGAAGCCGGCATCCTCACCGAGAAACACGCTCGACCCGCCGAGATGGGCCATCGCGGCCTCGAACGAGACTCGCGTGCGCAGGCTGGGCTTCTCGAACACCAGCGCCAGCACGCGGCCCGGAAGGAGCGCGTCGCGCAGGCCGGCGTCGTACTTCGACTCCAGGTCGTGGGAGATCGCGAAGATCGCCTCGATCTCGTGGGCGGTCAGGTCTTCGGGGACGAGGATGTGACGCATGGCGTGGCTGGGACGGACGTCCTGGTCAGGCGCGGGAGGCGACCTCGAGGATGGCGTCGGAGAGCTTGTCGCAGCCCTCGGCGACGTCGGCCGGGGAGATGTTCATGGCGGGCAACAGCCGGATCACGCGTCCCTGCGTGCAGTTCACGAGCAGATTGCGGTCGAGGCAGGCCTGCACGACCGCGGCGCCGTCGATCGACAACTCGACGCCGATCATCATCCCGATGACGCGGATGTCCACCACGGCATCGGAGCGGTCCTTGAGCACGGTGAGCCGCTCCCGAAACAGGTCGGCCACACGATCGACGTGCCCGAGCAGACCTTCCTCCTCGATCATCCGGATGGCCGCGACACCGGCGGCGGCCGAGATGGGGTTGCCGCCGAACGTGGCGGCGTGCATGCCGGGCCGGAGGTGCTTGGCAAGTTCGACGGTGGTGAGCATCGCGCCGCCGGCGATGCCGGCGCACAGGCTCTTGGCGAGCGTGATCACGTCGGGCGTGACGCCGAAGTGCTGGTAGCCGAACCACTTGCCGGTGCGACCGCTGCCGCACTGCACCTCGTCGAACACCAGCAGGAGGTCGCGCTCGTCGGCGATCCGGCGCAGCCCCTGCAGGAAGCCGGCCGGTGCGGGCACGACCCCGCCCTCGCCCAGGATCGGCTCGACCAGGATGCCCCCGGTGTGCTCGTCGACGAGTTTCTCGACCGCGTCGAGATCGCCGTGCGGGGCGTACTGGAAGCCCGCGACCATCGGCCCGAGCCCCTCGTGATACTTGGGCTGGGCGGTCGCCGACACGCTGCCCATCGTGCGCCCGTGGAAGCCGCCCTTGAAGGTGATGATCTTGTACCGCCTGCCGTCCGTGCGCAATCGCACGAGCTTGATCGCGGCCTCGTTGGCCTCGGTGCCCGAGTTGCAAAAGAAGGCCTGCCCGCCGAAGGACCGTTCGGAGAGCAACCGCGCCCACTCTCCCTGCGGCTCGGTGTACCAGGTGTTGGGCACGTGGATGAGTCTGGCCACCTGCTCCTGGACCGCCCGCACGACCGGGCCGGGGCAGTGGCCCAGCAGGTTGCAGCCCCAACCGGGGAACAGGTCGAGGTACTCGGCGCCTTCCGCGTCCCAGACCCGCGACCCCTCGCCGCGGACGAGGCACACCTGGAACCGCTTGTAGTTGGGGACGACGTAGCGATCGAACGTGTCGATCACCGACCGTGTCGTGGGACCGAGGGCATGGGGAGCGTCGATCGTGGCCATGGCGAGCCTCCTGAAGTGGCTACCGCGTCGCCGCGGCCGCCTCCTGGGCGGCCGCGGCAAGCGCGTCGTCGCGGATCAATTCGGTGCCTACGCCGCTCGTGGTGTAGATCTCGAGCAGGAGCGAGTGTCGCAGGCGGCCGTCGATGATGTGGATTTTTCGCACGCCCCGCTCGAGCGTGTCGAGACAGCCCTCGATCTTCGGGATCATCCCCGCCGAGATCGTGCCGTCGGCGATCAGCCGCCGCGCCTCGGCCGCGGAGAGCGAGTGGACGAGGCTCTCCGGGTCGCTGACGTCGAGCAGCACGCCGGGGATGTCGGACAGCACCACGAGCTTCTCGGCGCCGATCGCCGCGGCGACGGCCGTCGCGGCCGTGTCGGCGTTGACGTTGAGCTTCTGGCCGTCGGCCGTGATCGCCATCGAGGGGATCACCGGCACCTGTCCGGCGTACATCAGGTTCTCGATGGTCAGGCGGTCCACCCGCGTCACCTCGCCGACGAAGCCGAGATCGACCGGCTCACCGTCGGGTCCGTCGAGCGCGAGCTTCTCACCGAACAGGACGTTCGTGGACAGGAAGTTGAGCGACATCGCCCGGCCGCCATACTCCTCGATCTTGGCCACGAGTTCATGGTTGAGCTCGGTGGCGAGGACCTTCTCCACGATGTCGAGCGTGGCCTGGTCGGTGTAGCGGCGGCCCTGCACGAACCGCGGCTCGATGCCCGCCGCGTCCATCGCCCGACTGATCGCCTTGCCGCCGCCATGGACCACGACCACCCGCATCCCCAGCGTGGACATGAAGACGATGTCGAGCAGGAGGTGCCGGAGCGAATCGGGGTGCTCGACGACGCTGCCGCCGAGTTTGATCACCGTGGTCGTGTCGCGAAACTTGCGGATCCAGCCGAGGGCTTCGATGAGCGTGTCGGCCTTTTGGATCGCCTTGTTCTGGGCGGAGGAGGGCTTGGGTTTGGCGGGAGTGGGCACGGGCGACGCGATCCTGCTACGGACGGGAGCGAAAAACCGATAGTGTACCGCGCCGCCAGAGGCTGAAAACGCCTAAAACACGACCACGAACTGCGTCTGGATGGCGGTGCCCGTGTAGCCGGCACGGTAGGGGTAGAGAAAGTTCTGGGCGGGGCTGCGATTGATGTGGAGCGCCTCGAGCGTGAGCCGGGCCTGGCGGGTCTGCCTGATGTAGTAGTTGAGCCCGCCGCCATACTCCTGCCCCGTGCCGTAGGGGCCCGTCACGACACTCGACCTGGCATAGACCTCGTAGGTGCGGGGCACGAAGCACCACGAGAGGTAGGCCATGCCTCCCTGGTCGAAGACGCTCGAACGCTCGAACGTGCCGCGGCCACGGAATTCGTCGAGCAGCCGCCAGTAGTATTCACAGAACACGCCGATGCCGCGCCACTTCCAGGCCGCGTCGACCGTGGCGAGCTGGTAGAGGAACGAGTCGACACGGCTGTCGTCGCCCAGCGCGTCGTCGGCCGCGATCGGCGTGCCATCGGAAAGCCGCACGATCGTGTCTTCCGGGTTGTTGCCCTGGAACGGCAGGGCATACGTGGGCGCGTAGACGCCGCTGGTGCCCATGCGGATCACGGGATCGTCGTGGTGCTCCATGTCGGAGGCGCCGAGGCCGAAGGGGCCCCACGGCTCCCACCAGGTGTTGCCCGCCCACGCCATCGACGTTCCGCGGCGGAGCACGCCCGTCGTGCCGCCGTCGATCGCGTTCCACACGCCCGCCTGGTAGTGCACCGTCTTCTCGGCGAGCGCGCCGATCGCGGCCACGCCCGGGCTGAAGCCTGGCCGGAAAAACGTGTTGGCCATGCTGCGGTCGATGCCGGTGGTCCAGGGGGACGAGTCGATCCACTCGCGGGTGCCGGGCACCGGCGTCATGCCGCCGCCCACGGTGGCCGCGTCGTCGAACTTCCAGCCCAGCAGGCCGATCGGCACGACGCCGGAGCGGATGCCCACGTTCGTCGTGCCGAAGAGGGCGAAGTTGTAGACCAGCCGCTCGTCCACCACGTGGCCGTGGAAGGAGAGCAGAAAGCGGTTGATGTTGAACGTGTTGATGTTGTTGATCGGGAATGTGGTGCCGGCCGCGTTGGTCCACTGCGTCGCATCGCGGGCGAACTCGAACCAGCGCAGCTGCATGTAGCCCCCGAGGGCCATCGCGAAGGGAAACTCGCCGCGGCGCGGGTCGGTCTTGAGCAGGATCAGGCCCTTCGGCGGCGCGAGGTCCGTCATCGGGATGTACCGCGGCCTCGGGATGCCGGCGAGCCGGGCCGCCACCATCTGGTCGACAAGCGCCTCGAGGCGGGCCTCCTGGGCTGGGTCGACGTGGGTCAGGGATTCCTCGAGGTACTGCGCCGGCTCGACCGAGGCTTCGCCGGCGGAAGGCCCATCTTCGCTGCCGGGAGGGTTCGGGGAGCCGGACACCGGAGCCAGTTCATCGAACGTCGCCGCGTTGACCGCCGCGCAGCGGAATCCGCTGCCCGCGAACACGAGGCACCACGAGAGGGCACAGACGGCGGCGTCGAGGCGGGGGCGCATGGCGGTCCACCCTCACCATCGGGTCCGGGTGTGCCGGTCGTGCAGGTTTTTCTGCGTGGCGAAGACAGGGGGTCTGGGTGATTCGTCGAGGCTCGGGTCTTTGACGACCCCGCTGCGTATGATTCCCGACGCAGGGGCAGATGACTTCAGGGAACCGGTGAACGCCGGGTTCGGCCGTTCGCCAGGAGGTCTTTGCCATGCGAACGCGCGTGTTGGATGTCCGTGCCTTGGGGGCCGAGGGATGTGAGAGGCTGGAGTCCCGCCTGGCGCTGGCGGCCGGGGCGGCGGCGAATCCGGCGTTGCCGGCGTACGACGTCGGCATGCCCGCACTCGCCGACATCTGGGTCGATCCGACGGCCGGTGACGATGCCCGCGGCGGCGGGTCGCGGGCCGAGGCGGTGCGCACGCTCACCGAGGCTTGGCGGCGCGTGCCGGTCGGGGTGCCGCTCGCCCATGGTGTGCGGATCAATCTGGTCGCCGGCACCTACTCCGCCGCGGCCGTGCCGAACTACTGGGAGAACCGCGTCGGCACGCAGGCGGCCCCGATCATCGTGCGGGCCGCCGACGGGGCCGGGACCGCCCGGTTGCCGGGCGTGAACGTGTATGGGTGCCGTTTCCTGTACTTCGACGGGCTCGAGATCTCGGCGGGCGGCGGCGACGTGCTCCACTTCGAGGCCTGTTCGCAGATCCTCGTCCGCAACACGACCGTTCGCGGCACCGGCACGATCGCGACGTACGCCGTGCCGCAGGAGGCCCTGAAGGCCAATCAGTGCCAATACGTCTACATCGAGAACTGCGACATCTCCGGGGCGTGGGACAACGCGATCGACTTCGTGGCCGTGCAATACGGCCACGTCGTCGGCAGCCGGATTCACCGTGCGGGCGACTGGGCGATGTATGCCAAGGGGGGCTCGGCGAGCCTCACGATCGCAGGCAACGAGTTCTTCGACGCCGGCACGGGCGGCTTCACGGCCGGCCAGGGAACGGGCTTCGAGTTCATGACGGCGCCGTGGCTGCGGTACGAAGCGCATGACATCACGTTCACGGACAACGTGATCCACGACACGCAGGGCGCCGGCATCGGCGTGAACGGCGGCACGAACATCGTGATGGCCAACAACACCATGTACCGCGTGGGGAGCCGCAGCCATGTGATCGAGGTGGGGTTCGGGCTGCGGTCGTGCGACGGTGACCGGGCGAAATGCACGGCGTATCTCGCCCAGGGCGGCTGGGGCACGAACGTGCCCGGCCGCGAGGAGCCGATTCCCAACCATCACGTCGTGATCCGCGACAACATCGTGCTCAACCCCGATGGCTACCGGAGCCAGTGGCAGCACTTCGCCGTCGCGACGTCGCGGACGCCGTCGGCGGGGTCGAATATCCCGGCCCCTGCGCGGGCCGACGACGGCCTGCAGATCTACGGCAACGTGATCTGGAACGGGGCCGTCGGCCACGCGCTCGGCATCGAGCAGCCGGTGCTCTCGGCCGACGTGTCAGCGAGGAATGCGATCAACACGGCGCGGCCGGTGCTCGTCGATCCGGCTCGAGGCGACTACCGAGTGGTGACCGGCGATGCACCGACACCGCCTCCGGGCGCGCCTCCGACGCCTGCGCCGGCCCCCGCCCCGACGAGCCCGCTCGTGGCTCGGATCCGCGCGGTTGCCGTGGGGGCGGGCCGTTCGCTCACCACCTTCGTGGTCACGTTCAACCGCGCCGTCACGGGCGTGACGATCGACGACTTCGGGCTGCTCCGCGGCAGGACGACGCTCGTACTGAACCAGGGCCGGATCACGACCACCGACAACCGCACATTCACGATTTCGAACGTGCGGGGCACCAACCTGGCCGGCAGTTACACGCTGCGCCTGAAGCCGGCTGGCACAGGCATCGCCGACGCCTGGTCGATCGTCCCCGCGAGCGGTGCGGCGTTCTCCTGGCGGATGACCCGCAGCGTGCGGGCCTAAAGCGTCCGGGACTGGAGCGTCCGGGCTCCGGTGGTGCGGGGCGAGCGTCTCGCGTGCCGACCGGGGCTGGGCGGGTCGCCCAGGGCGTCCGCCGCGACCAAGCCACTTGACGGCCATTCCCACGAGGCTAGGCTGTATTTGAATTCTAAATGGTGCTTGGCGGCATCATTCGTTTTTTTCATCACGGAGGCGGTCGGTTCCGGTTCTGGCCCGTTCCTTCTGCGGGTTCCCATGAATCTCAAGTCCCTGAAAATTTTCTGCGACATCGTGACTCGCCGCAGCTTCTCCCGTGCGGCCGAGGACAACGGAATTTCGCAGTCAGGCGCGAGCCAGGTCGTCAGCCAGCTCGAGAGCCGGCTCGGCGTGCAACTGATCGAGCGCTCGAAGCGGCCCCTCGCACCGACCCGCGAAGGGAAGGTGTTTTTCGACGGCTGCCGCAAGCTCGTCGCCCAGTACGACGCGCTCGAAGACGAGGTGCGGACGCTCCACGACGAGGTCGCCGGCCGTGTGCGGGTGGCCGCCATCTACTCCGTGGGCCTGCATCACATGAGCCGCTACGTGCAGGAGTTCATGAGCCGCCATCCGAAGGCCAACGTGCGACTGGAATACCTGCACCCCGACCGGGTGCTCGAATCGGTCGAGCAGGGACAGGCCGACATCGGCATCGTGAGCTATCCCCGCAGCACCCGTTCGATCGAGGCGGAACCCTGGCGCGAGGAGCCGATCGTGCTCGTGTGCGCGCCCGGCAATCCGTTCGCCGGCCGCGTGCAGATGGAGCTCAAGGAGCTGCACGGGCAGCGGATGGTGGGCTTCGATCCCGATCTCGTGATCCGCCACGAGATCGACCGCGTCGTCGCCGCCAGCGGCGCCGAGCCGAACGTGGTGATGGAGTTCGACAACATCGAGACCATCAAGCGGGCCGTCGAGATCGACGCCGGCGTGGCGCTCCTGCCCGAGCCCACGGTCGGCCGCGAGGTGGCCGCCGGCACGCTGACCACGGTGCGGCTCGCGCCCGAAGACATGGTGCGACCCCTCGGCATCATCCACGCCCGCGGCAAGCCGCTTCCGCCGACCGCGGCGCGGTTCGTCGAACTCCTCCGCGGCCACGCCCACGACCTGGAGCCGGCCGCCGATGCGTCCGCCGACCTGGTCGCCCACGCCTGATCCCCCCGCACCACGGATTGTCGCCCGCCCGGCTTTTCGAACACCAGGTTTCGGCCTTCAGCACCAGAACGAGCATCGCAATGACGCGTCCCGACTCCACGCCCCGCCCCGGCCTGCCCTCGAAGCAGGGCCTCTACGACCCCGCCAACGAGCACGACGCCTGCGGTGTGGGCTTCGTCGTCAACATGCACGGCCGCAAGAGCCACCGCATCGTGCGGCAGGGGCTCGAGGTGCTCGAAAACCTCACCCATCGCGGCGCCTGCGGCTGCGATCCGCTCACCGGCGACGGCGCCGGCATCCTGATCCAGACGCCCCACGAGTTCTTCGCCGCTGTCACGCCGCAGGCCGGGATCACCCTCCCGGCGCCCGGCGACTGGGCCGTGGGCAACGTGTTCTTGCCCCCGTCGGAGGGCGACCGCGAGGCCGCCGAGCAATTCTTCGAGCAGGTCTGCCGTGAGGAGGGCCTCGAGTTCCTCGGCTGGCGAAGCGTGCCCACCGACAACCGCTCGATCGGCGGCACCGCCCGCGAGGTGGAGCCCGTCGTCCGCCAGGCGTTCGTGGGCCGCGGCGGCAGGGTGTCACGCGACCATTTCGAGTGGAAGCTGTTCGTGACCCGCAAGCGTTTCGGGATCGAGATCGGGAAGTTGGGGCTCACCGAGCAGGGCTTCATCTACGTCTGCTCGCTGTCGTCGAAGACGGTGGTCTACAAGGGCCTCCTGCTCGCCGACCAGGTGGACAAGTACTACCCCGATCTGTCCGACGAGAAGATGACGTCGGCGCTGGCGCTGGTGCACCAGCGGTACAGCACCAACACGTTCCCCACCTGGGACCTCGCGCATCCCTTCCGCTACATCGCCCACAACGGCGAGATCAACACCGTCCGCGGCAACATCAATTGGATGCACGCCCGCGAGAGCATGCTCGCCCACCCGGTGTTCGGCCCCGATCTCGACAAGATCAAGCCGGTGATCCGCGAGGGGGGCAGCGACTCGGCCACGTTCGACAACGTGCTCGAGATGCTCGTGCTGGCCGGCCGCGCGATCGAGGAAGCGGTGAGCATGTGCATCCCCGAGCCGTGGAGCGGCCACGAGAGCATGGCCGACGACCTCAAGGCCTACTACGAATTTCAGGCCTGCCTGATGGAGCCCTGGGACGGCCCGGCGGCCATCGCCTTCACCGACGGCGCGAGGATCGGGGCCACGCTCGACCGCAACGGCCTGCGGCCGGGCCGCTGGTGGCAGATGAAGGACGGCCTGGTGGTGATGGCCAGCGAGGCGGGCGTGCTGCAGTTGCCGGCAGGCGAGGTCGTCCGCAAGGGGCGGTTGAGGCCGGGCCGGATGTTCCTCGTCGATACGAAGGAAGGCCGGATCGTCGAGGACGACGAGATCAAGCGGAAGCTGGCGACGGCACAGCCGTGGCGAGCCTGGCTGAACGCCAACCAGGTGCGGCTCGATGCCCTCGAGGATCCGGTGCATGTCGCCGAGGTGACGGCCTCGCGGGCCGTGGCGCCGGCCGCGGCGCTCCTGCCGGGCGGGAATGGCAAGGGACACTCCCACGCTGGCAACGGCAACGGTAACGGCAACGGTGCCCCGCATGCGATAGATCCCTGGCGGGCGGCGGGCGTCGCCGGCGAGCGGGCGAGCCTGCTCGAACTGCAGCGGGCCTTCGGCTACACGCTCGAGGACCTGAAGGTGATCCTCGCCCCGATGGCCACCGACGGCGCGGAGCCGATCGGCTCGATGGGCAATGACACGCCGCTGGCGGTGCTCTCCGACCGGCCGCAGCTCCTGGCGAACTACTTCAAGCAGCTCTTCGCCCAGGTGACCAACCCGCCGCTCGACGCGATCCGGGAGGAGATCATCACCTCGATGATCACCACGATCGGCTGCGAGGGGAACCTCCTCGACTCGCAGCCCGAGCAGGCCCGGCTGCTGCGGCTCGAGACACCGGTCATCACGAACGCCGAGTGCGCCCGGATCAAGTCCCTCGGCTCGACCGACAGCCCGGCCCGGCCCGGCCTCGTCGCGAAGACGATCTCGATGCTGTTTCCGGCGGCCGATGGGGCCGCGGGCATGCGGAAGCGGCTCGACGCCATCCGGGTGGAGGCATCGGCGGCCGTGAAGGCCGGGGCGACGATCCTCGTGCTCTCCGACCGCGGCACGAGCCGCGAGCAGGCGGCTGTGCCGGCGCTCCTGGCGACGGCCGGCGTGCACCATCACCTCGTCCGCGAGGGCACCCGCACCCGCTGCGGCCTCGTCGTCGAAACGGGCGAGGCCCGCGAGGTGCAGCATTTCGCGCTGCTCACGGGCTACGGTGCCGGCGCGGTGAATCCCTACGTGGCCTTCGCCACGATCGACCAGATGCAGGCCGAGAAGATCATCGCCGGCGACTACCCGCGGGAGAAGCTGCACAAGAACTTCGTCAAGGCGGCGACGAAGGGGCTGCTGAAGGTGATGAGCAAGATGGGCATCTCCACGCAGCAGAGCTACCGCGGCGCCCAAATTTTTGAGGCCGTGGGCCTCGAACAGCCCCTCGTGGACGAGTTCTTCACGCGGACGCCGAGCCGCATCGGCGGCATCGGTCTGGAGGGACTCGCGAACGAAACCCTCGCCCGGCACGAGCACGCCTGGCCGCGCACGAACGTGCCGCAGACGCTCGAACTCGACGTGGGCGGCCGCTACGCCTGGAGGCGGAAGGGGGAGGCCCACATCATGGCCCCCGAGGTGGTCGCCAGCCTGCAGCGGTCCACGCAGATCAACAGCCGCGAGGAATTCAAGAAGTATCAGAAGCTGATCGACGAACAGCAGACGAAGCTGCTCACGCTCCGCGGCCTGCTCGACTTCAAGTTCGCAGACAAGCCGATCCCGCTCGACGAAGTGGAGCCGGCCAAGGAGATCGTGAAGCGGTTCGCGACCGGGGCCATGTCGTACGGCTCGATCTCGAAGGAGGCCCACGAGACGCTCGCCGTGGCCATGAACCGGCTCGGCGGCTGGAGCAACACCGGCGAAGGGGGTGAAGATCCCGTCCGCTACCAGCTCGAGGCCAACGGCGACAGCAAGAACTCCAAGATCAAGCAGGTGGCCAGCGGCCGCTTCGGCGTGACGAGCCTGTATCTCGTCAACGCCAAGGAGCTGCAGATCAAGATGGCCCAGGGGGCGAAGCCGGGCGAAGGCGGCCAGCTCCCCGGCCACAAGGTCGATCGCGAGATCGCGCGGATTCGGCACAGCACGCCGGGCGTCGGTCTGATCTCACCGCCGCCGCACCACGACATCTACTCGATCGAGGATCTCGCCCAGCTGATCCACGACCTCAAGAACGCCAACCACCATGCCCGCGTGAGCGTGAAGCTCGTGGCCGAGGTGGGCGTGGGGACCGTGGCGGCGGGCGTGTCGAAGGGCAAGGCCGACGTGGTGCTGATTTCGGGCCACGACGGCGGCACGGGCGCGAGCCCGCAGACCTCGATCATGCACTGTGGCCTGCCCTGGGAGCTCGGCCTGGCCGAGGCTCACCAGGTGCTGGTGATGAACGACCTCCGCGGCCGGATCGTCGTGCAGACCGACGGCATGATCCGCACCGCCAAGGACGTGGCCATCGCCACGCTCCTGGGCGCCGAGGAATACGGCATCGCCACGGCGTCGCTCGTGGTGATCGGCTGCATCATGATGCGGAAGTGCCACCTGAACACCTGCCCCGTGGGGGTCGCCACGCAGGATCCGGAGCTCCGCAAGAAGTTCACCGGCCAGCCGGAGCACGTCGTCAACTTCTTCTTCATGCTCGCCGAGGAGCTCCGCGAGCTGATGGCGAAGCTCGGCTTCCGCACGATCGACGAGATGGTGGGCCGCGTGGACCGGCTCGACACTCGGGCCGCGATCGCCCACTGGAAGGCGAAGGGGCTCGACTTCTCGACGATCCTCCACAAGCCCGAGGTGCCGAAGCACGTGAAGACGCACCACGAGGAGTCGCAGGATCACGGCATCGAGCGGTCGCTCGACATGACCACGCTCCTCGGCCTCTGCAAGCCGGCCCTCGAGGAGAAGAAGCCGGTCAAGCTCGACCTGCCGATCCGCAACATCAACCGCACGGTCGGCACCGTCCTTTCGAGCGAGGTCACGCGTCGGCACGGCGCGGGCGGCCTGCCCGACGGCACGATCAGGATCACGTTCACCGGCACGGCCGGCCAGAGCCTGATGGCCTTCGGCGTGCCCGGCGTCGAGGTGACGGTCGTCGGCGACGTCAACGACTACTGCGGCAAGGGCCTCTCCGGCGGCCGCGTGATCGTGCGGCCGGTGGCCGACGCCCTCTTCAGGGCGGAAGACAACGTGATCGCGGGCAACGTCGTGGCCTACGGGGCCACGAGCGGCGAGATCTTCATCCGCGGCATCTGCGGCGAGCGGTTCTGCGTGAGAAACTCGGGCGCGGAAGCGGTCGTCGAGGGCACGGGCGACCACGGCTGTGAATACATGACCGGCGGCCGGGCCGTGGTGCTCGGCGAGACGGGCCGCAACTTCGCGGCCGGCATGAGCGGCGGCATCGCCTACGTGTGGGATGCCGCGGGCACGTTCCGCCCGAAGGTCAACATGGAGATGGTGGCCCTCGAGGAACTCGACCAGGGCGATCTCGACTACGTGAAGAGCCGGATCGAGAAGCATGTCGAATACACCGACAGCGCCCGGGGCAAGGAGATCCTCGCCGCCTGGCCGAGCGAGCAGAAGAAGTTCGTGAAGGTGATGCCGATCGATTACAAGCGGGCGCTTGCGGAACTCCGCAAACTCGCCGAACAGGATCAGAACGACGCCAAGAAGGTGGAGGCCAACGTCAATGGGTGAGCCACGCGGATTCATGAAGTACAAGCGACAGGTCTCGGGCTATGCGCCGGTGACCGACCGCCTCAAGCACTACAACGAGTTCCTCACGATCCTCGCCCCGGAGGAGGTGAAGACGCAGGGCGCCCGCTGCATGGACTGCGGCGTGCCCTTCTGCCACACCGGCTGCCCGCTAGGGAACATCATTCCCGACTTCAACGACCTCGTGTACCGCGACCAGTGGCACGAGGCGAGCCAGCGGTTGCATGCCACGAACAACTTCCCGGAGTTCACCGGCCGCGTCTGCCCCGCCCCCTGCGAGGCGGCTTGCGTGCTCGGCATCAACGAGGATCCCGTCGCGATCAAGCAGATCGAGATGACGATCGCCGACAAGGCGTTCGACGAGGGCTGGGTGGTGCCCGAGGCGCCGTCGGTGCGGACAGGCAAGCGGGTGGCCGTCGTGGGCAGCGGGCCCGCAGGACTGGCCGCAGCGCAACAGTTGAATCGCGCCGGCCATCTGGTCACAGTGTTCGAGCGGGCCGATCGGCCGGGCGGGCTTCTGATGTACGGCATCCCCGATTTCAAGCTCGAGAAGTGGCGGGTGTGGCGGCGGATCGAGCAGCTGGAGGCGGAGGGCGTCGAGTTTCGCTGCGGCGTGAACGTCGGGAGCGACGTCAGCACGCAGTCATTGCGGGATGAGTACGACGCGATCGTCCTCACCGGCGGTGCCACGCTCGGCCGCGACCTGCCGATTCCGGGCCGCGACCTCGCGGGCGTGCACTACGCGATGGAGTTCCTGCCGCAGCAAAACAAGAAATGCGCCGGCGACGAGGTTCCGGGGCAGATTTCGGCCCAGGGCAAGGACGTGATCGTGATCGGCGGCGGCGATACGGGCTCCGATTGCACCGGCACGAGCAACCGCCACGGCGCGAAGAGCCTGACACAGTTCGAGCTGCTTCCGCAGCCGCCCGATCTCGGCAAGTATCCGCGGCGGGCGGAGCGGCCGGCTGCGAGTCCGTGGCCCCTCTGGACGCAGATGCTGCGGACGAGCTCGTCGCACGAAGAGGGCTGCCGGCGCGAGTTCGGCATCCTCACGAAGGAGTTCGTGGGCGATGCCCAGGGCCGACTGCAGAGCCTCAAGACGGTGCGGATCGAGTGGTATCAGGATCCGGCCACAGGCCAGCAGAAGTTCAAGGAGATCGCCGGCACGGAGCAGGAGTGGCCCTGCCAGCTCGCCCTGCTCGCGATGGGGTTTGTGGGGCCGGAGAAGCAGGGTCCGATCGCCGACCTCGGGCTCGAACTCGACCCGAGAGGCAACGTGAAGACCGGCGCCAACTACATGACGAGCCAGGAGGGCGTGTTCGCGGCAGGCGACCTGCGGCGGGGCCAGTCGCTCGTGGTGTGGGCGATCCATGAGGGCCGCGAGGCGGCCCGGGCAGTGGATCTGTGGCTCATGGGCTCCACAAACCTCCCCAGCCTCGCCGCCGGCGAGTTCGCCGTGCATGTCTGACGTGGGGCGACCGTCCCGGTCGCCAAGCAGGGCCCCGACTCCTGGCAAGCGAGACGCTTGCCCCACATCGCCAACATGGCAAGCGAGACGCTCGCCCCACATCGCCAACATGGCAAGCGAGACGCTTGCCCCACATCGCCAGCATGGCAAGCGGGACGCTTGCCCCACGGCGGGCAGGCTATCGGGGCGTGAGAAAAACAGTGAAAGCCCCGGCGTTGTCGGCGAGGTCACCGGGGCTTTCGTTGACCTTCACATAGAGCGGGCCGTCGGCCGCGGCCGCACACGTGCCGCTCGCTCCCTGGGCCAGGATCTGGAACGACGGCCGGCCGCCGTCGGCGGGTTCGACCCACTGGGCGATGAGCAGTCGGCCGACGGGCCGCCCGCGATACCACCGCAACGTGATGCCATCGCCCTCGCTTTCGAGAGGCCGGGCCGAGGCCGGGCCGACCGTGACGCGTCCCGTGGCCGTGAACGAGCAGCGATCACCCTTGGCGAGTGACCAGCCCGTGTTCTGCCAGCCGCGGTCCGCGGCCGCCGCCGCGTGCTGCTCGGCGACCAGCGGCCCGCCGGGCGACCAGTCGATCGCCATGCGTGCGAAGTCGTATCCGTAATCGAGGTCGGCGACGAAGGCATCAAAGTCGCGGTCGGCCCGCAGGCCATCCCAGTCGGCCGTCGCCCGGAGTCGCGTCGTGAGCCGGCCGTCGAGCGGCTGGAGCTCCGTGGCGTGGAACGCCTCGCGGAACGCGGGATGGCCCGACAGAAACGCCACGGCCGCCCAACTCGACGCATAGGCGCCGAGGTCACGGTGGTCGCGCGTCGGCAGATCGAAGATCTGCGCGAGGCTCGGCATGGTGCGTTCGCGGCGCAGCCCCGCGATCCGCTCGATCCGGCCGAGCTGTTCGACGTCGGCGGGCCGCTCGGGCAGCGGCATGGCCACGAACCGGGGGGAAGCCGGCGGATCGGTCTGGAGCCGATGCGTGGCGAGGTATTCGGCGATGCCCTCGGTGTACCAGGCCGGGGCCGTGGCCCGGAGGAGCGTGACGGTGAAGGCGTGCACGCCTTCGTGGAACAGCAGGTGCCGCCGATAGGCAGGGTTCGACTGATCCATCATCCAGAAGCGTTCCGCGAGGCAGAAGCCGTTTTCGAAGTCGGGCACGCTGCCGTCGGTGGGCAGCAGTCCGGCGGCGCGGAAACGGTCGCGGTCGACGATCAGGCAGCCCGTGGCCCGCCAGGCACCGACGCGCTCGGCGTCGAGTCGATAGTGACGGGTCCAAGTGGAGACCGCCTCGTCGAACAGCCGCGGGAGATCACCGACGCCGTCCCCGGCCCGCTCCGGGCGATCCGTGATCAGCGTCAGGTGCGCGCTACCGACCACGCGCAGGCCCGCCCGCCGCGCGAGGTCGGCGGGTTCGACACCGGATGCAGGCCGGGATGCCGACACGCATGCGACCACGGCAACCACGGCGACCAGGGTGATCGGGGCGACCGGCTGGATGCACCGCGTCGCTCCGGGCCACCGAACGGCTGCTGCATGGTAAGACACGCTCATGCCTGCACAGTTCACCCAGATCGCCCAGATGCGGCAAGGCGTGCGGGTGGAAAAGGTTCGCCTTGCCGACAAACCGTTCGAATTCCGATCGATCAGGAGTGAGGTGAATCGGTACATATCCGGTCCACGCGCCACCGGCGTGGGGCGTGGTGAATCCGCCCGGAGGGTGACCAGCGTGCGGGCACGACGGCGGCAGTGTGCAGGGATCGGGTCCATATGGGCCGCGGCCACGATCGCCTGCGCGGTGGGGCTCGGATGCTGGACGGCGGCAGGTCATGCCGCCGACGCGACGGTGAGTCCGTGGGCCACCGGGGGCGCGAAGATGCCGTCAGGCTCCACCGACGGCAAAGCCGGTGCGCCGGCCGCGCCCATGGCCGTGGTGCCACTCGCGCAGGCGACGCCGTGGCCGGGCTACGTGATCCAGGGCGGGGCGATCCCCAAGGACTTCCAGCCACAGGCCGTGCCGTATCAGGCGATCGGGCCCGACGGACGCGCCGTCACACTGTATTACGCACCCACCTACACCTTCACCTATCCGATCGGCCCTCCCGTGCCGCTGCTGTCGCCGGTGAACCGCCGTCAGGCCTATCCACAACAGGCCTACGGCCAGCCGATGTCGGTCGGTGGCTGGAACTACCGCGCGCAGGGCGCGGTGCCTCCGGCCCCGGTCCTTCCGCCGCCCACCGTCGCCCGCTACCAGCCGCCGCCGTACCAGTTCCCGGCGACCGCTCCGCAACTCACCGGTCAGCCTGTCGCCCCTCCGGCCGCCCCGCTCCCGCCGCCCGCGACGTTCGTTGCCGCTCCCGTGGCGGCGGTGCCGTGGCAGCCGGCCCCCGTTCAGCCGCAGGCGGTGACGGCCCCCCCCGTGCCGCCGCCATCTTCTCCGTGGGGGCCATCCGCCCCCGAGCCCGCGGCGTCCTCACCGCCCGTGGCTGCGAGCCCCGTCGCGCTCTCTCCGCAGCAGCCCCCCGCACCCGCACCGCGTGCCGCCAATTCCCACATGTGGCGGGTCGTGGGCGTGCACGACGGTGACACGATCACCTGTCTCGACGAGAACAACCAGCAGCAAAAGGTACGGCTCTCCGAGATCGATGCGCCGGAACTCGGCCAGGACTTCGGAAAGGTGTCGCGCGAGGCCCTCGCCAGCATGGTGTTCGGCAAGACGGTCGAGGTCGTTGACGACGGCAAGGATCGTTACGGACGCTGGCTCGGCCACGTGCTCGTCAACGGCGCCGACGTCAACCGTGAGATGGTCGCCACCGGCAACGCCTGGCATTACGCCGCCTACTCCCGGGACGCGTCGCTCGGGCAATTCCAGGCGCAGGCCCGGGGCCAGCAGATCGGCCTGTGGGCGCAGCCGAACCCCGTGCCGCCCTGGGACTATCGGGCGACCGAAAAGAAGCCGTAGCACCGGATCCGGTCGGCGGAAGGACTACCCGCGGGAGCGGATGTCGCGTCGGCGCTGGGCCCGCCGTCCGCTGGCGGCCATGTGACCCAGACGCTGCGTGCCTTGGCCGCTTCGCGTGATGCGACTCGCCTTGGCGGCCGTGGTGGCCGTGCGCTGCTTCGCCCGGTCGAACAGGACGAGTTCCACCGCCGGAGTTGTCGGGAGCCCGGCGGTCACGCGCCGCGAAGCCTTCTTCGATCTCGCAGCAGCCGACTTGGCCGACGGCTTGACCTTCGTCTTCACCTTCGCCGCGGGCTTCACGGCCTTCTTCA
>Ga0214917_10000250_pt1 | contig 69824 bp, 66 predicted proteins | sample LL_1208_BB_MetaG_FD_177983 | JGI IMG/M metagenome (GOLD analysis project Ga0214917, IMG submission 177983) | Freshwater microbial communities from Lake Lanier, Atlanta, Georgia, United States - LL_1208_BB | ecosystem: Environmental > Aquatic > Freshwater > Lake | place: USA: Georgia | collected... | reverse complement strand
CGAGCATGTGGTGAACAATCCCCCGACGCTCAGCGACTGGAACTTTCGCCGTCCCAATGTCCATGCCCCGATACAACTGCATACTGTCGGCATTGATGATTTCGGCATCAAGTTCTTGTGCCAGATCTAGTGACAAGTCTGATTTACCAACTGCCGTTGGGCCCACAATGACGATGACGGGGAGCATTTTGAAATGTCCGGCCAGTTAGGAAACTGGACCTAGAGTAATCAGCCCTGAAGTTCGTGCTGGCTTTTCGCCTTCTGTAACAGGTCGAGAACCGGCTTCGAACATGTCGCCAGCCGTAGTTGGACGAACGCTCAGAAGGTCGTCAGCAATCAAATGGTGCGGCGCCGCGTGGGTGACCCGCGCCGTCACGATGTCACCAGGTCGAATGTTATGAACTTGGCCAGTCGCATCAGTCTTAGTGACATGCACTAATCGATAGTCGCGAGCCCGGCCAGATACTCGGCCTGTTGCTTCATCTTTGCGGCCTTCTCCGGTTGCTACTAGCACTTCGACTGTCTGTCCGACAAAAGTCTTGTTTTCATCCCACGAGATGTCATTACCGAGCGCGACCAGGCGTTCATACCGTTCTTGCACAACTTCGGCAGGAACCTGATCTGGCATTACGGCAGCTGGCGTGCCCGGACGTTTGCTGTACTGGAAGGTAAACGCATTCATGAATCGGGCTTGCTGGACAAGATCCATGGTTTGCAAAAAGTCTTCTTCGGTCTCGCCTGGGAAGCCAACGATGATGTCGGTAGTGATGGCAGCATCTGGCATGGCAGCGCGTACTCGCTCGATGATGCCTAGATACTTTTCACGCCGATATGAGCGACGCATTGCTTGCAAGATTCGATCCGAACCCGACTGCAGTGGCATGTGCAGTTGTGGCATTACATTTTCGGTTTCAGCCATCGCCGCAATCACGTGGTCAGTGAAATCTCGTGGATGTGGACTTGTAAATCGCACTCGCTCAAGGCCCGAGATTTGTCCGCAAGCGCGTAGCAAATCAGCAAATGCGTATCGGTCACCAAACTCAACGCCATATGCGTTTACATTTTGACCCAGAAGTGTTATTTCCAAAACACCTTGATCCACAAGTACCTTGATTTCGTTCAAGATGTCAGCTGGGCGACGATCTTTTTCACGACCTCGTAAAGCCGGGACAATGCAAAAGGTGCAGGTGTTGTTGCAACCGACACTTACACTCACCCAAGCACTAGCCGCACTATCGCGACGAGCCGGCAAAGTTGATGGGAACACATCAAGTGATTCCAAAATCTCTACCTGTGCTTCTTCTTCAATTCGAGCGCGATCCAATAGAACTGGCAGAGCGTCAATGTTGTGAGTGCCGAAAACCACATCAACATTTGGAGCATTCGCAATAATCTCGCCTCGGTCTTTTTGGGCTAGGCAGCCACCGACGGCGATTTGTAGTCGTGGGTTCTTCTTTTTAACCGGCACTAACTGACTGAGTAGGCCATAAAGTTTGTTGTCGGCGTTCTCACGGACCGCGCAAGTGTTAAAAACAATGACATCGGCTACTTCGGCCGGCGCCGCTGGCTGGTAACCGTTTGCCTCAAGAAGGCCTGCGATTCGCTCGGAATCGTGAACATTCATCTGGCAGCCCAAAGTGCGGACTTCATAAGTGCCAGTGCTAGTCATGACATCTAGTTTAGGCGTAACTATTGGGACTGCTCTGCCAGTGCTTCTCGGACAACGACCGTACTTATCTGCGAACTGTAGCCCTTTCGAGCAAGTGCCCCAAGTAACCGTCGCGTGATTACCTCGGTCGACAAACCAGACATGGAGCGCAGTTTCTTGGCGACCAGATTTCGCGCTGTTGTCCATTCATCGTCTTCGGTTACTTCGGCAAGAGCCTGTTCGATTAGGTCTTTTGCTATGCCGCATTTAGTGAGTTCGTAACTCAAAGCGCGTTTTGCTAAATGCTTGCTTGCTGTTTTACTGCGAATGAACATTCTGGCATAAGCCAAATCGTCTACGTAACCCAGTTCAACCAACCGATCAATAACAACTTTGGTGGTCTCGGGAGCACTCCCCCGTTTGGTCAAGACTTGCTCAAGTTGCCAGCGAGTTTTTGGGCTCATCGAAAGTTGGCGCAGCGCGATGTTATTTGCCACCGAAACCGGATTGGCCGGCGCCAAGTCCTTGGCTGATTCTGGTTCAACGAGTTGCATGGTTATCAAAAAAATAATGTCGGCGAGTAGCTAGTTAGGATTACTGCTCGCCGACATTACACCTTTTCTATTCTTCGGTATCTTCTTCTGGCTCTGAAACTACGGTCAGTTCCGCCTTTGAAGTTCCAACACCGAGTTTTTCTTTAATCTGACGCTCAAGATCGTCGGTTAATCCTGGGTTGTCCTTAAGGTACTGTCTGGCATTCTCTTTACCCTGGCCAAGCTGGTCGCCATCGTAGGTGTACCAAGCGCCGGCTTTGCGCACAATCCCGTGCTCAACGGCCATGTCAATGATGCCACCTTCGCGAGAAATGCCTTCGCCGTAAAGGATGTCGAATTCGGCCTGCTTGAACGGAGGTGCAACCTTGTTTTTAACTACTTTCACACGGGTACGGTTACCAACTGGCTCGGTTCCATCCTTCAAAGTTTCAATACGGCGTATGTCTAGGCGAACTGATGCGTAGAACTTTAGCGCTTTACCGCCAGTTGTCGTTTCTGGGCTGCCGAACATCACACCAATCTTCTCGCGAAGCTGGTTGATGAAAATAGCAGTTGTGTTGTTGGTGCTAAGAGCGCCGGTAATCTTGCGCAGCGCCTGCGACATCAGTCGCGCCTGCAAGCCAACGTGGCTATCGCCCATGTCGCCCTCAATTTCAGCTCGTGGCACCAATGCAGCTACTGAATCAATGACAATGATGTCGAGGGCGCCAGAGCGAATTAGCATGTCAGCAATCTCAAGTGCTTGCTCACCAGTGTCTGGCTGACTGACCAGAAGGCTGTCAATGTCAACACCAAGTTTTGCTGCGTACTCTGGATCAAATGCGTGCTCAGCATCAACAAATGCTGCGATCCCACCGTTTTTCTGAGCACTAGCAATTGCATGAAGCGCCAAAGTGGTTTTACCGGACGATTCGGGGCCATAGATTTCGACAACTCGGCCACGTGGCAGACCGCCAATACCCAGTGCCACATCCAGAGCCACAGATCCGGTGGAAATGATTTCGACAGGCACTCGCTCTTCCTGGCCAAGGCGCATAATCGAACCTTTGCCGAACTGGCGTTCAATCTGAGCTAAGGCAGTATCAAGTGCCTGCTCGCGATTGTTTGCAGTAGATGCCATACGAGTAGTCTCGCGAGCATTTGACTTGGCTGTTGCCATTGGGGTCTCCTTGCGGTTTCGTGTCGGACTTACTTGGGTGATTGAAAGTTATCGGTGGCCACCGACAGGAACCCGAGTGTTGCCTGTCATGTGGGAATTCGGAGGCTGTGAACCGGTGAAAACCCTTGTGGTTAGGCAAAACCTTATCGAACATTTGTTCGAATAGAAAGCGACACGCCGAACTAGCGCAGAAATCTACTACTTTGTAACGGTTATTGTGTCCATGCTCAAAACAGTCCCCTGAGTCAAACCCGATCTGACCGAAACACCTTGCGATAAAGAAACCTTTTTTGTCGCAAATTTCAACTTCAATGTATTCCCTTTTGCCTCAAGCCAAATCGAGCCGCTTGCATTGGTAGCACCCAATGAAAAATAGCCCTTCGTTAGATCAGCGGGCTTGGATCGACAAAAATTATTCTTGGAATCGCACCAAGTCACTGGAACGTTCTTCGCTACGCTTTGTCCTGGAGCTATCCTCTTTATTTTGAGGTTGGTCGCGGTTATTTTTGTATTTTTCGCTAATGTTCCAGAAGGCTGCCATTCAACATCACCGAATGCGCCGGTGGCATTGGCCGGCAAGGTCACCGAGGTTCCATAATGTGCGACAGTGAAAATGGTTTCTAACCCAGACACACCTGCTGTTTGACTATCGACTTCTATCGTGGCATCAGACTGCGGAATATATTCACCTGGATTTTCCAGATCTTCCACCATGTGAGTTATCGTTACGGTTGGCACGATTCGCACTTCGCCAAACTTCCCCTGCTTGGCAGACGTAGAAGAGAACTCTTTAGGTTGCTGAACGATGGTTACCTTGACCGAAGTGTCACCTGCCACCTTGGTGTACATCAAGTCCGAAGCGCCCATCAATTCTCCTGGGGGAATTTTTTCACCATTAATTTCGAGTGAGATAAGCATTCCTCCATTTTTCGATAATGAAGCCCCAGTGGAAACTTTTTTACTGCCAAGTTCAATAGCCACTTGATCACCAGTAGCTATTTCAGTGACGTCATAAGTCAAGGTCGTAGATATCATGTAGAACTTGAAATACGCAGTATCGGCCAGGATGGCAGAATCTATTTTGCGATCAACTTCCCAAAAGTAAGTCGCTTTACCCTTAATTGTTTTGGGTGATTTTGCCTGCACCACCTGAGGCGCAAGCGCTAAAAGTGCAATAAGGAAACAGCTAAAAACCTTGTAGAATCTGGAAGATAAGAACACGGAAACTCCTTACGACAACATCACCTTATCGCAGTTGGCTGTGAGTTTGGTTCTCAAACATCTATTTCCCGAAGTCTGGCAGCCACTAAATCTCGCAGCAATTTCTTATCCACTTTCCAGTCAACTGGGACCTTAAAAGTCTTTTTATTGACTTCGTAGCCCGCCAGGCGCTCGGCGAAAGCATCTAGTGCCTCTTTGCTCCATGGGGCCAGCAGGATGTGATTCTTAAGCACCGTGACCCCAAAGACATACTGCGTACCGGATTTCAACATCGGCTGATTCCAGGCAATGACTTCTTCGAGCTTGGGGTACTTGCTCTTGATGGCGGCGAAAATGGATTGAACCGTGGCTTGTTTTATTTCATCAAATTGCGCCAAGTACTGCTCGACTGAGTTGTATCGTTTAGAGGTCTTAGAGCCGCGGGTGTAAAGCACAAGTGCATTGGCATGCACCTGGGTAAAGCCGAAGTTTTCGCGCAAGAAAGCAATCTGTTCTGGATACTTCTGGCCGGCTACTTTTTCCATCTGGTCAAACCAATGGCTCATCGGTAGGCCATACTTCTTTTCAATCGCCGGAAAGTATGCGGATCTGTCTGGATTGGATGGCGCCACGCCTGCGAGTTTATCTGCCACTGAGGCTAACTTGAAGACTTGCGACTCTTGAGGCTGTTCTTGGCCTTTTCGGCCACCGCCCGACTCTTTTCTTTAACTCGATGCAACATGATCTGCGCCCAAGCAAACTCAGTTGCTAGAACAGCTAATCCGGCGATGATGAGTGGCAGTCCTGGTCCGGGTAAGACCAGGAAAACCAAGCCGGCAACCAAGAGTGTGCCACCTATCGTGGCCACGATAACCCAGCGAATTGGATGCGGAAGGTGCTTCCAAGACCTGTGCAATTGCTGCTTATCCATTAGGCACATCAACCTTCTTAGTTGCCCTAAGACTTGCCACAATCGTAACGGTCAGCACCGCAATAATTACGCCAAGGCTCACATAGGTAGGTATCTTCACTACCGAATGCGACAAAATCATCTTCGCGCCAACCCAGAGCATGATCACAGCCAGGCCCATTTTTAGATAAACGAAACGGTCCATCAAGCCACTTAGCAAGAAGTACATCGCGCGTAAACCTAGGATCGCAAAGGCGTTGCTTGCAAAGACGATAAATGGCTCTTCAGTTACGGCAAAAATCGCCGGAATTGAATCAACCGCGAAGACCACATCCATGATCTCAACTAAAAGCAATACCGCGAAAAGTGGCGTTGCAGTTAGCTTGCGATTCTGACGAACGAAGAATTTTTCCCCTTCATAGGTGGTGCTAATTGGAATGAATCGATTGACGAACTTAAGTGCTCGAGAATTTTCAATATCAAGCTCTTCATTGCGGTGCTGCAACATTTTGATACCCGTAAAAATCAAGAAGATTGCGAACGCGTATATCATCCACCAGATGCTGGCAAGCAAAACTGATCCAGCGGCAATCAATACTCCACGAAATACTAGAGCTCCCAGAACTCCATAGAACAGCACTCGATGTTGTAGCCGACTCGGAACCGCAAAGTATGAGAAAATTAGTGCCCAGATGAAGACATTGTCGACAGCCAGTGACTTTTCGATCAAATAACCGCTTAAGTACTGCCACCAAAATTCAGAACCGTAAATGGCGCCAATCACTCCACCAGCAACAAGGGCTATCACGACCCATAGCACGGACCAAGCAGCAGCTTCTTTAAACGCAATTGGTTTTGGTTCGCGATGGAAAAACAGGTCGATAGCCAGCATTACCAAAATTGCTCCGGTAAGTGCCAACCAGCCAACTAATGAGACGTCCACGGATCCTCCTTGTGGATATGTGTCCAAGACACATAAGACACAAGGTCTCCCACTATCGGATTAACCGACCCGATGCCCGGCCACTTAACATCGGTGGCGTGCTGACGAGCATGCAGCATTGAGGGTACTCCCCTTGATTTTTTTAACTTACCCAGTGACAACTGGGCTAAACCTGGCAATTTCGCAGATTTCAGCGATATTTCGCTTCAAGCTCGAGTGTCTTGTGCACTGCACGCCAAACCGCTTGGGTGTCTTCCCCATCGGCTAAGGCCTGCTCTACTGTTCGATAATCTAACGCAGCGACTCGAAAGTCTGCAGCCCAAGATCTGGCATACGCTGTGCCCAGCGCTTCCTCCATTCGTTGCCAGAAATCGGTTAAGCGCATTTGGAACTAGGTCACTCTGAAATCAGTGAAACTTAACTTAGTGAAGCCGTTGTGAAATCAAAGCCAGACTCACACCGAGCCACTTCAACCGCTACATCAGCCAAGAGAACACTTAGCGGAATGTCCAGCGAGCGACAGATGGCGCCAAGTAGTTCACTGGATGCTTCCTTTTGTCCTCGCTCAACTTCACTGAGGTAGCCAAGTGAAACTTGAGCAACTCGTGACACTTCGCGCAGTGTTCGATGCTGATCACTACGGTGCTTGCGCAACTGCTCTCCGATAACTCGGCGAAGCAAAATCGGCTTTACTTCGGTGGTTCGGGTTGGTGTTGGCGTTTTCCCGGTGCGCAGGATTTGAGGTGCAGGAATTTTGCTAGTCAGAATTATCGGGCTAGTCGGTACTTTAGAGGCGGTTTCTGTTTTCATAACACTATTCATAACACACAGGACTGACTCTGTATTCCGCTCCAGATTAAGAAAGTGTTAAATATGCGGTTACCTAAACAAGAATTGTCAAAGATTACTGAGAATTTACGGACTATTCAGCAGTTGGCACCGCGGCATCAAGTAGTTCTAGTGCGGCCACAACTGCCTGACTTCGAATATCTTCGCGCGCTGCTACTGGATCAGCATGGGCTGACGTTAACTGCAGTTTAGCTACCTTACTAAGAACATCCATGCCTGCCCGGCCTCGCCGAAAGACCGCGACATAGACAGTTCCCACCTCATGATTGTCCTGGGAGTCTGGACCAGCTACGCCAGTGGTCGCGATACCAAAATCGGCATCAAGTAAATTAGCAGCGTTTACTGCCATGGCGGCAACTACCTCACCACTGACTGGACCGTGCGACATTGTGAAGGGCGGAATGTCCAGCAAATTCGCTTTCAAGTCAGTGGCGTAAGGGATCAATCCACCGCGATAGACGCCTGACGCTCCCGGCACTGCAGTTAATGCTGCGCCAACCAAACCTGCGGTTACTGACTCCGCGGTAGCTACTGTGCGTCCTTCCAGTTTTTTAACAATCTTTAGCGCCAAATCAAATGTTTCGCTCATTTAAGTGCCTCATCTGATGATTGTTGAACTGGTAGGCGGTAAGCCCGAACTAAGTAGTCGATTCCAGTGCCTATGGTCAAAATTGCGGCTGTCCACATTGCCACAAGTGCTACGAAGTCAATGTTGCCAGAGAGTGGAACTAAATAGGCCAAAATGGCAACTATCTGACTAATTGTTTTTGCTTTTCCACCGCGACTGGCCGGTATCACCCCTCGATTTATCACCTTAAATCGCAGCAGGGTGATGGCAATCTCTCGACTTAAAATTACAGCGGTAAACCACCAGGAAACCGTCTGTTCAAGTGAGAGCGCTATCAACGCGGTACCAATCAGCAACTTATCTGCAATCGGATCAGCGATTTTGCCTAAGTTGGTTATCAATCGATATTTGCGAGCCACATAGCCGTCTATAAGGTCGGTTAACGATGCAACGCCAAAAACAGCAGTTGCCCACCAGCGCACTGATTCTGACTCCTGTGATTGAGGTAGCAGGAAGGCGAATACTGGCACCAGGAGCAGACGAAGAAAAGTTAAAATATTAGGCAAATTCAAATTTGGAACGTCGTGCTCAGTGTCGCCAGCATAATCGGGCTTTGCGGGTTGCATCATCGGCGCTCGCTGGGCTGAAAACAACTGGCAGTCACGCTTACAGTCTATTCACCGCGAAGTAGTGCAATAGTTCCCGGCAAATCCTCGGCCGTAATTAGCACTTCACGAGCTTTGGAACCTTCTGATGGACCCACAATGCCACGGGACTCCATTAAGTCCATCAACCGGCCAGCCTTGGCAAAGCCGATGCGTAATTTGCGCTGCAGCATGGAGGTGGAACCGAATTGAGTGGAAACCACCAACTCAACGGCTTGCAGTAGTTCATCTAAATCATCGCCGATGTCAGCATCTACTTCTTTGCGAGTTGCAACCGGAGCTGTTACATCGTCTCGGTACTGCGGGTCCAGTTGACCCTTGCAGTGCGCAACAACTGAGCGGATCTCTTGTTCATTCACCCAAGAGCCCTGCACCCGGATCGGTTTACTGCTACCCATTGGTAAGAACAATCCGTCACCCTGACCAACCAACTTCTCAGCACCTGGCTGATCCAAAATAACTCGACTATCCGCAAGGCTTGAGGTAGCAAATGCCAAACGACTTGGCACATTCGCTTTGATTAAGCCAGTAACAACATCAACACTCGGCCGCTGGGTTGCCAGCACCAGGTGGATTCCAGCTGCACGCGCGAGTTGGGTAATTCGTACAACTGAGTCTTCAACATCACGCGGGGCAACCATCATTAAATCTGCTAACTCATCGACGATTACCAACAAGTAAGGGTACGGCCGAAGTACCCGTTCACTGCCGGGTGGTGGTGTAATTTTGCCAGTCTTAACTGCCTTGTTGAAATCATCAACATGTTTAAAGCCATAGGCTGCCAAATCGTCGTATCGAGCTTCCATTTCTTTTACTACCCACTGCAAAGCGTCCGCAGCTTTCTTGGCATTAGTGATGATTGGGGTAATCAGGTGCGGAACGCCCTCGTATGCAGTTAGTTCGACACGCTTAGGATCAATCAAAATCATGCGCACTTCATCAGGCGTTGCCCGCATTAGCACTGAGGTTATCAGCGTGTTCATGCAGCCAGACTTACCTGCGCCAGTGGCGCCAGCAACTAACAGATGTGGCATCTTTGCCAAGTTAGCCACTATGTAGCGACCCTCAACATCTTTACCGAGGCCGACCAGCATTGGGTGTTCGTCTGCATGAGCTTCTTTACTGCGCAGAACATCACCGAGGCTTACGATTTCCCGATCGGTGTTGGGAATCTCAATTCCAATCGCACTTTTACCCGGAATTGGCGAAAGAATTCGCACATCTGCACTAGCGACGGCATAAGAAATGTTTTTACTCAAAGCTGTTACGCGCTCAACTTTAACTTTTGGACCGAGCTCCAATTCATACCGAGTGACTGTCGGGCCACGATGAAAGCCGGATACCTTCGCATCAATATCAAACTGTTCCATTACCTGGGTGAGCGCCTCAATCACCGCATCATTGGCTTTCGTGCGCTCTTTGTGAACCGCGCCTGGCGGCAACATCGCATTATCTGGCAATAAGTATGTTGATTTGCGCAGTGGCGCTGGCTTTGGCGCAGGCGGAGCTTCAATCACTACAGCGGCCGCTGGTTCTGTGCTCACAGCAGAATTAGGGGCCTCAATCACGACCGTTTCCTGTTGTGAAATGTCTACCTCGACAACTTCGGTCGGTAATTCGGTCTGCTCGATCTCGACAATTGGCCTTTCAAATGGCACATCACCTGCGAGCCCGCCTATTGCCAGTGCAGGATCCATTGGCTTTGTAGCCTTACGCGCGCGCAGGCGTTGCAAGAAGGTAGGTTTTGCCGCGCCGGCCACTTCCCCGTCTGCCTGCGCTGCCGCGATGTCTTCGATGTTTGGATGAACCGCTTCATTCGGGGCTGTGAATTCAGCTACTTTGCCCGTTAAGGATTTTACTTTCTGGGCTATCGTATTTACCGGCGTAGCGGTGATGATCAGTACCGAGAAAAACAGCAATATAACTAACAGGATTGCGGTGACGATGGTTCCGACTGCGCTGACAAATGGCGCGGTGAACAACCAGCCGGTCCAACCGGCAGCGTTGCGCATTGCCTCAGCTCCTGACACAGGCGCTGGATTGCCGCGCTGCAAATGAGTGAGTCCCATGGCAGCAAGGGCAAATAGCGTCCAGCCAATAGTTAGTCGACCTTTGCGCTGTGATGGCGCATCAGGATGGCGAAGAATCTGGATGGCGATGGCAACTAGGCCAATGGGTGCTACATAACTAAAAACCCCAATCCCGCCGACTACGACAGAGGTAACAACTCCAGCCAGTAAACCAGTGGTATGAAACCAGACCACAGCGCCAACCACGACTGCTGACCCAAGAAAACCAAGTCCGAGTCCGTCTTTGCGGTGATCTGGATTAATTTCCCGAGCGCTCTGACCAACACTGCGCGCGACCGCACCAACAATGTGGGCAATCCCTAGCCAGATGGCGGTAATTAATCTGGCTAGTCCCGTGGTCAACCTTGCAACTGTCGAATTATGAATTGTTTTTGTTGGTCGTTTATTTGTCGAACGAGCATTTTTAGCGGTTGATGGTCGCGATTTAGTACCAGACGGGGAAGCCATAGGCTCAAATATATTGGAAATCCCACTAGTAACAGGGGTAACAGCAGTTTCTGGCGTGTCGGGCGTGTCGCCACCAAAGACAGGTAGTTACCCTTCGATTACAACGGGCACGATCATGGGTCGGCGACGATGTTTTTCGCCTACCCACTTGCCCACGACTCGGCGTACCAGTTGGGCCAATTGATGGGTATCGGTCACGCCATCTACCAGTGCTGCCTCAAGAACTTCGCGCACTTTAGGCAAGATTTCATCAAAGACGCCTTCATCTTCGCCAAACCCGCGGGCATGAACCTGCGGACCAGCGATGACTTTGCTATTAACCAGGTCGACAGCTGTAACGACGGAAATAAAACCTTCTTCACCTAAAACCCGACGATCTTTTAAGAGTGACTCGGTCACGTCACCAACACTCGAGCCATCAACATACACATAGCCACACGGAACCGCACCAACAATGTTGGCTTGACCATCTTTAAGATCAACAACTACTCCGTCTTCGGCCAGAATTACCCGATCCGCTGGCACCCCAGTCTTGACAGCAAGTGCAGCATTTGCTCTCAAGTGGCGCCATTCGCCGTGCATGGGCATCACATTTCTTGGTTTCACAATGTTGTAGCAGTAAAGTAGCTCGCCCGCTGCGGCATGGCCGGAGACGTGAACTAGCGCATTGCCTTTATGCACTACTCGAGCACCTTGGCGAGTTAATTCATTAATAATCCGGTTCACCGAATTTTCATTACCCGGGATAAGTGAGGAAGCCAAAATGACTGTGTCGTTTTCGCCGATTGAAATCTCGTGGTCTCGATTAGCAATCCTAGACAGCACCGCCATTGGCTCACCTTGCGAGCCAGTACAGATGAGGACTGTCTCATCATCAGGATGTTTTGGAATCTCGCTACTTGCAATAACTGTGTTGCCAGCAATGTGCAGATAACCTAAGTCGCGGGCAACGTTCATATTGCGCACCATTGAGCGGCCAACAAATGCGACTTTGCGGCCATGGGATGTCGCCACATCAATGATTTGCTGCACTCGATGAACATGAGAAGCAAAAGAAGCGACGATAACTCGACCTCGGGCATTGCCAATGACCTTGTCCAAGACTGGAATGATGTCACGCTCGGTTGTAACAAAGCCTGGAACTTCCGCATTGGTGGAATCAACCATGAACAGGTCAACTCCTTCATCGCCAAGACGGGCAAAAGTATTTAGGTCAGTGACTCTGCCATCGAGGGGCAATTGATCTAACTTGAAATCTCCGGTCATCAAAATCCGACCAGCTGAAGTTGTCACACTAACGGCCAACGCGTCAGGAATCGAGTGGTTCACGGCAATGAACTCAAGATCGAATGGGCCTATCTTTTCAGTCTGACCCTCTTTAACGGCCAGCGAAACTGGATTGATTCGATGCTCTTTTAATTTCGCCTCAATAAAGGCAAGTGTCAACTGTGAACCAATCAATGGAATGTCTTGGCGCGCGCGTAGTAGGTATGGCACAGCGCCAATGTGATCTTCGTGGCCGTGAGTCAGAATTACGGCATCAATGTCGTGCATCCGGTCTTTTATGTAATCGAAGTCCGGAAGGATTAAGTCAATGCCTGGTTGGGATTCTTCAGGAAATAAAACACCGCAATCAACGATTAGTAACCTGCCAAGATGCTCAAGAACGGTCATGTTTCGACCAATTTCGCCGATGCCACCGAGTGCCACAATCCGAACGGCGTCATCCGCTAACGTTGGTGGAGCTGGCAACTCAGGATGAGAGTGCGTCACAGGTAAATACCGCCAGCAAAAAGATCTTCTCGAAGTTGTTGACGCTCGACTTCTGTTGCTGGAACAAGTGGCAAACGCAGAGCGCCGCCGCCTGCGCGACCGAGCATCTCGAGAGCTGCTTTAGTTGCAATTGCTCCCTGCATTCGGGTCATCACGCCTTCAGTGATTGGCACTAAAGTCTCGGTAATCGCACGAGCGGTTGCCAAGTCGTTCGCATCGATTGCTTCAACCACCTTTCGGTGACGATCTGCAACCAAATGACCAGTAACACTGACCATGCCCACAGCGCCAAGTGCTAACAGTGGCAAAGACAAGCCATCATCGCCGGAGTAGTAAGCCAGGTTGCATCGTGCCATTACCTGAGAAGCTGCGAAAGGATCTGCCTTGGCATCCTTATTGGCCAAAATTCTTGGATGTTCTGCAAGTTTTAATAAAGTTTCCGTAGCAATGGCAATTCCTGCGCGACCTGGAATGTCATAAACCATCACGGGCAAATCAGTGGCGTCGGCAACTGCATGGAAGTGGGCAAGGACACCTGCTTGTGGCGGCTTGTTGTAATAGGGCGTAACTACTAGCAAGCCATGAGCTCCGGCATCTGCCGCCTGCTTTGCTAATTGCACAGAATGCAAAGTGTCATTGTTACCCGCACCCGCAATTACCTTTGCTCGATGACCAACAGCTGCCACGACTGTCTTGATGAGTTCGACTTTTTCTTCATCAGCAGTGGTCGCTGACTCTCCAGTAGTGCCGTTGATGACCAGGCCATCATTTCCCAGGTCAACAAGATCGTTCGCCAACTGCGCGGCAGCGGCAAAATCTATCGAGCTACCATCAGGAGTAAATGGGGTGACCATTGCGGTTAGCACCGAGCCAAAAGCATCACGCGCCTGCATATGTATACCTCTCGCTATGGGGCCACTCGCCCATTAGCCACAAAAGCTGCATGAGTGATTGGCATGATTCGAGCAAATTCTTCTTCATATTTTTCCGCCACCATTTCAATTTCGCGCTGCGGAAATGAAGGGAAGTGAGATCCTTCTGCCTTGCGACGCAGACTCAAGAAATTCATTAGCGCCCGAGCATTCATCGTCACATATGCCGACGAGTAAATAGTTACCGGCAGGACAATTCTGGCGACTTCACGCGCCACGCCTGCGTCGAGCATTTTTTGGTAGGCGGCGTAGGCAACTTCACAGGCCGTCTTTGTTTGCTCGGTGACAATCTCGAACTGCTCCTGAGTGCCTTCAACGAATTCGTAAGCGCCGGCCTTTCCTATTTGCACCAAGCGGCGCTCGGGTCCAGGGGTGTAGAACACGGGTTCAAGAACTTTGTATCGACCAGACTCTTCGTTGTAACTTGCTATGCGATGTCGGAAATGTTCGCGCCACATGAAAATTGGTGCCTGCACAAAAAAAGTGAAATTTGAATGTTCAAATGGGCTGCCGTGACGATCGCGCATCAAATAGTTGATCAGTCCCGATGAAGCTTCAGTGTTCTTGACATCCTCAAGCGATTGGTCCCCCTTAGTTGAAACCCGCGCCGCCCAAATGACATCGGCATCGCTTGCCGAGTGCTTCACTAATTCAACGGTTACATCGCTACGGAAACTAATTTCAGTTGACACCCTACAAGACTATCGGTGCAGCAAGAGCAAACTGCTCTGCGGTTGGTTGTGTTGCAATCAAACTAGACGTTTGCTGGCTCAGACTTCTGACTTGGTTGGTCAGCTGCATCTTTTTCGGTTGACTTGCCCACGAATAAGGCGAGCACAACAACAACGTAAGCAAACCAAGCGACGGCTTGGAGCGCGCTCGTTTTCGCGGTCAAGTTGAAGAGTCCAGCCATAATCGTTGCCAGCACCGAGCCAGCCGGTAGAACTGAGCCAAGATTTAGCACAACATTATCTTCGCCAGCTAGCCAACCGATTTCCTGGAATTCGTGAATTCCATATGACAAAACGCCAGCAGCAACGATTGTGAGTAACACGCCAGTAACTTTGAAAAAGCTCGTGAGGTTTAACTTGATTGTCGAGCGATAGAAAGCGATGCCCAGCACCACTGCAGTTCCCAGTCCGAGGATCAGGCCTGCTAGCGAAGCTAGTTCATTTCCATTTGCATGGGCTGCTGCCCAGAAGAAAATCGCTGTTTCAGTTCCTTCTCTAGCAACTGCTGCGAATGCCATACTGGCCACAGCAATTCCGCTGCCAGTAACAGCGGCCGCATCTAGCTTGTTACGCAGGTCTCCGGAAATAGTCCGTGCAGATCGCTTCATCCAGAAAATCATCCAGGTAACAAAGCCAACAGCTAAGAATGAGATGGTGCCGGCGAAAATCGGTTCGACGTTTTCGCTGAGCGTGCTTTCGGTAACCTGCAAAACGGTACCAACGATGATGCTGAACACCACTGCTACCGCAACGCCGTAGGTGACAAAACGGATGAATTGACGGCGATCAGTGCGAACCAAATAGGTAATCAGGATGCTCACAACTAAGGCTGCCTCGAGCCCTTCGCGCAATCCAATTAGGTAATTACCAAGCATTTTTGACCGCCCATCTTTTGTCGCGAATTACGCAACCATTTTGTTTCGTAATTAGCATAACTTGCCAGCCCTGTTCAGGCAATTCTCGGTGAACAACTTCGCGTGTCCCCGGAGATTCCCTACTATTTACTTACTTTTCCGTAGCCCTGGTATTTCGAATACCGAATCCAGTCGATGTACATTTTCGAAGTGGTGCCATTAGCCACATCCGGCGCATCCTTGTGTATGGCGTTATTCATAATCAAAAAGAACGGCTGGTTAAACGGCCAGACGCCTGCGGAGTTGAATCTATTGAACTCTATGCCACCAATAGTTTGGACTATGTTATTGCCCACCTTGTAATTACGAACTATTTCATTGCCATCAACGATGAATGTGATGCTGTTGGGCTTCCAAATCATGCCGTAAGTGTGATAGACACTCGAGGAGTCATAGATATTTGCTGGTGCACTTAACCCGCCACCCCAATTCCATGGTCGCTCGGACCCCTTTTCATTGCCATGAATTGTTGAACTGTATTCAGAGTTACTGCGCAAGCCTTCAATAATGTCAATCTCGCCGCACATCGGCCAGCCCTTGGAGCCGAAAGTCCAGTTGGGTGGGGCGTAGTTCGAACCGAGCATCCAAAAGGCTGGCCAGTTAAATGAGCCAGCTGGCATCTTTATCCGAGCCTCTATTTTGCCGTACTGGAAATTGACGTTTCCCTGTGTCCAATATCTCGCACTTGTCCAAACGCCATCTGTTTTTGATGCAGTTATGACCAAGTTACCTAGACCATCTGTGGCGGCAGCATCTGGAGAGTTTTGTTCAAGTTCACCCGTGCCGTATGCCCAAAGCCCTAGCTGATCGAAGCCATTTCCAATCAGCGCAGTCCAGCGCTCGGCATCAGGAAAAGTGCCAACTGGGGAGTTGAATTCTTCTCGCCACAGATATGGACTCGGTTTTGGCGCTTTGCCGACATATTTCCAAACTAAAACCTTGCCTGAGCGCTTACATTGATAGATGCTTCGCGACGAAGTCGTGACCTTTTGATTAAGTTTTGTACATTTTGCGCCAGTCTTGACAACAGCGTTGGCTTTAGGTGCGCCCAAGATTGCAACGCCAAGAATGGCAAAGGCGGTTAGCAGGGCAAGTCGGCGTTTCACCTCAACAGTTTACCCAGATATTTCGGGACTCAGAAAATTCACATAAATTGATTGCACTGATGAGGATAAAGGAAACTACGATCTGGGAAACTGTTAAAACTGGTCAAATAACTCAACTGCATACTGCATAGATTCGCGAGCTAACTTTCGATTACCTACTAAGTCGTAGCCAACTGCGACACAAAACCAATTCTGCCAATCATTCTGGTTGCGCTTGGCCGCTTCAATAGCGGCATCCAGATAGTTTTGTGCTTCAACAGTTCTAGGCTTTATCTCCATACTAGGTAAGCGATTTACCGCAATTTGCTTACCCATCTCAGTGCTTTTGTAGCCGAACTGTACTTCACGGATGACAAGCCAACCGCCGAGTATCGGTAACACCATAACGCAAATTCCCAAAATGATAACGGGTGTATTTCCGGCTCTGACCAAATCGACACCACGCCAAAATGCGAAGCCGAGGTAAACCGTAAGAACCACTGCCAAGATAAATGAAACGCGTTTGGCCATCAGTAGCGACTAGAGATCCAACAAATTTTCTAGACCAATAGTTAGCCCAGGAGTTTCACAGATCCTACTTACTGCTAGCAATACGCCTGGCATGAATGATTCGCGGCTGTAAGAGTCATGGCGAAGTGTCAACGATTCGCCCGAGCCCCCGAAAATTACTTCCTGATGAGCTAGCAGGCCTTCAGCACGAATACTATGGATCCGAACCCCATCGACAATTGCTCCGCGGGCACCAGACAAAGCTTCTGTAGTGGCATCTGGCATTGCGTCAGAGCCCGCTTCAGTTCGCGCCTGTGCAATCAATTCAGCGGTGCGGCGGGCAGTACCACTTGGAGCATCTGCCTTGCGTGGATGGTGTAATTCAACAATCTCTACACTGTCAAAGTAAGGTGCGGCTGATTTAGCAAACTGCATCATTAGTACCGCGGCAATGCCGAAATTAGGTGCAATCAATACATTGCTAGAGCCGGCCGAAACAAGTCTGTTAACTTGTTCGATTCGGGTGGCGTCAAAACCAGTGGTGCCAACGACTGCATGGACGCCGTTTCTTATTAGAAATTCAAGATTGCTAATCACCGAATCTGGCACAGTGAAATCAACAGCAACCTGCGCGCCTGCTGTGACAATTGATGTGAGGTCATCTCCCAAATCCACGCTGGCAACCAATTCATGATTGGGACTTGCCTGAATCGCCTCACACACGGTGGTTCCCATGCGGCCACGAGCGCCTAACACGGCTACTTTGATCGGTGTATTCATGAGTTACTCCGGTCCAACAATTGTGGTTAGCCGCTCCTGCGACCAAAGTTGGTGCGCTAGAGCGTTAACTTCATCAAGCGTAACGGCTTGAACTCGGTCCAGCACTTGCGACACAGAAGGCACATCGCCAGTGGTTAACTCTGCACGAGCAATTCTGCTCATTCGCGAGCCTGTGTCCTCAAGTCCCAACACCATACCACCAGCGAGCTGTCCTTTTGCCTTTTCCAACTCTGCTGTCGTTATTCCATTGGCCACAACATCATCGAGTACCATCGCCACGGTTTCTTGAACTGCAGCTAGCCGCGCCGGGCCACAACCGGCATAAACGCCAACCATCCCCGAATCAAGGTACTGCTGAGAAAACGAGTAGACGCTGTAGACCAGGCCTCGCTTTTCTCGAACTTCTTGAAATAAGCGACTAGACATTCCGCCGCCAAGAGCAGCATTCAACAAGCTCAGGGTGTAGCGACGATCATCAGAGCGGTCAAGTCCTGGCACGCCAATAACTAGGTTTGATTGCTCGGTAGTTTTTGGCACAAAAACCGTGTCGCCATTTCGGTTAACTGATTGCTTGCGCTTGGTCGGTGTGAATGGCGCGCTATCGCCCGATAGATCTGCATCGCCATTGGCGAATGCTTTGCGAACAAGTTTGACTATTTGCGAATGTTCGATGTTTCCCGCAACCGAAACTACCAACCGATCTGGCGTGTAGAACTTGTTGTAGAAACCAAAAATAGACCGCCGCGACAGTGAGGAAATGTTTTCAACAGTTCCCAGTATCGAACGACCTAGCGCAGATTCACCCCAGAGCGCTTTAGCAAAATGCTCGTGCACTAAATCTGAAGGATCATCATCGCGCATGGCGATTTCTTCCAAGACCACTTGGCGCTCACCATTGACATCGGCGGTGGCGACAGTCGCTGAAGTGATCATGTCAACCAACACATCAATTGCTGTTGGGATGCTCGTGTCTAAGACCCGGGCGTAAAAACAGGTGAATTCCTTTGAGGTAAAAGCATTCATCTCGCCGCCAACCGCATCGATGGCTGATGAGATGTCTAAGGAACTGCGAGTTTTGGTTCCCTTGAACAACAAGTGCTCGAGGTAATGTGCGGAGCCTGTTTGAGCTGGTAGTTCATCGCGAGAACCAACATTTACCCAAATTCCGATTGCAGCAGAGCGTACATTGGGCATTTGTTCAGTGATTATTCGAAGGCCGCCAGGAAGCACTGTGCGCTTTACTAGTCCGCCCTGATCAGTGGTTAGTAATGTGCGTGTGGTCCCAGGGCGTTGTTCATGCCCCAGGACCACAGCCGACTTCTTAGTCATAGGTGACTATTCACTATCTTCTGCGCTAGCCTCTTCGCCTTCAATTACTGGGATCAGTGAAAGCTTTCCGCGGGGGTCAATCTCGGCAAGCTCAACATGAACTTTGTCGCCCACATTCAGCACGTCCTCAACTTTTTCTACGCGCTTTCCACCAGATAGTTTGCGCAACTGACTGATGTGGAGCAATCCATCGCGACCTGGAGCCAGTGAAATGAATGCCCCAAAAGTTGTAGTTTTCACCACAGTTCCTAGGTAACGTTCGCCAACTTCAGGCATGGTTGGATTTGCTATTGCATTAATCTGGGCTCGAGCCGCTTCGGCTGATTCGCCATTGTCTGCGCCGATGTAAACAGTGCCGTCATCATCGATGCTGATGTCTGCGCCGGTTTCATCCTGGATCTGATTGATGATCTTGCCCTTAGGACCGATGACCTCGCCAATCTTGTCCACCGGAATGTTGACCGTGATGATGCGTGGAGCAAACTTGCTCATCTCATCTGGTACATCGATTGCCTCGGACATAACATCAAGGATGGTTAGGCGGGCATCGCGAGCCTGAGTCAGTGCGCCAGCCAAAACTGATGCTGGAATGCCATCAAGTTTGGTATCTAGCTGCAAAGCAGTAACAAACTCTTTTGTTCCGGCTACCTTGAAGTCCATATCGCCGAATGCGTCTTCTGCGCCAAGGATGTCAGTTAACGCAACATACTCGGTTTTGCCGTCTATCTCATCCGAGATCAGACCCATTGCAATACCGGCAACCGGCGCCTTCAGTGGCACACCAGCATTAAGTAATGCAAGCGTTGAAGCACATACCGAGCCCATCGAAGTTGAGCCATTAGAACCTAATGCCTCAGAAACCTGTCGAATTGCATATGGGAAATCACTGCGACTAGGCAGTACTGGTACCAGTGCACGCTCAGCAAGTGCACCGTGACCAATTTCGCGACGCTTTGGGCTGCCAACCCGACCAGTCTCGCCGGTTGAGTAAGGCGGGAAATTGTAGTTGTGCATGTAGCGCTTGGTGGTAATCGGCGAAAGCGAATCAATCTGCTGTTCAAGCTTTAGCATGTTCAAAGTAGTGATGCCCAGAATCTGAGTTTCGCCGCGTTCAAATAAGGCTGAACCATGAACGCGCGGAATCACATCTACTTCAGCCGATAGCGAGCGAATGTCAGCAAGTCCGCGTCCGTCAATTCGAATCTTGTCTTTAAGCACCCGCTTACGAACAAGTTTCTTAGTAAGCGAGCGAAGTGCTGCGCTGACTTCTTTTTCGCGTCCTTCAAACTGCTCAGCAAATTTCTCAACAACTACTTCTTTGATGCGATCAAGTTCTGATTCGCGCTCCTGTTTTCCGGCAATGGTAAGCGCTGCTGCTAGTTCATCTGTGATGGCCGCGGATACGGCGTCGTAAACGTCAGCTTCATAATCAAGGAAGACTGGGAACTCTTGCGTTTCCTTTGCTGCCACGGCTGCCAATTCACTCTGGGCATCGCAAAGTACCCGAATGAATGGCTTCGCTGCCTCAAGACCCTGCGCGACGATATCTTCTGTTGGTGCGGTAGCGCCACCGGCGATCAATTCGATGGTGTTTTCAGTTGCTTCTGCTTCAACCATCATGATTGCCACATCGTTATCAACAACGCGGCCCGCAACCACCATGTCGAATACTGCTTCTTCCAGTTGTTCGTGCGTCGGGAATGCAACCCACTGATTTTTGATGAGTGCTACCCGAACGCCGCCAATTGGACCTGAGAATGGCAAACCAGCTAACTGGGTTGACATTGACGAGGCGTTGATTGCCACTACGTCATAAAGTTCATTGGGATTGAGCGCCATAACAGTCACCACTACCTGAACTTCATTACGGAGTCCTTTGACAAATGATGGACGCAATGGTCGGTCAATCAAACGACAAGTAAGAATGGCATCTTCACTTGGTCGACCTTCGCGACGGAAGAATGAGCCAGGAATCCGGCCAACTGAGTACATTCGTTCTTCAACGTCAACAGTTAACGGGAAGAAATCAAACTGATCCTTCGGTGACTTTCCTGCGGTGGTAGCTGAGAACAGCATTGTTTCATCATCTAGATAGACGCTTGCCGCGCCGTTTGCCTGACGAGCTAACCGACCCGTTTCGAATCGAATTGTCCGCTTGCCAAACGAGCCATTATCAATAATGGCTGTACTTGTCTTTACTTCGTTACCCTCCACGGGCATCTCCCTATTACTTGTCAGGGAGTAACGCACTTACGCGTAAACACTTGCTTAGGTGCCGATCTTCGATCGAAGTGCGCGGCTAACTTAGCCGAACACCACTACCGAGGACCGACGAACGGTTCGTGCAGTAAGTGGCCACTCCACAAAAAGGGCCAGTCGGTTGACTAGCCCGTTTGATGCTATCGACGAATACCGAGTTTCTCGATGATTGCGCGGTAGCGATTAATGTCTGTCTTGGTTAGGTAGTCCAACAAACGACGACGCTGACCAACTAACAACAGCAGTCCACGACGGCTATGATGATCATGTTTGTGGGTCTTTAGGTGCTCAGTCAAGTCATTAATACGACGAGTATGCAGTGCAATCTGAACTTCTGGACTTCCGGTATCGCCTGGCTTGGTGCCATATTGAGCGATGATTTCTTGCTTGACCTTTGGGTCTAACGCCATGATTTTTCCTCTCGGGCGCGGGCTGTAGCTAGGGTTCTAACTGCAGTTAGTCACGAAACATGGGGCGCCCGCCCCGCGTTCGTCTGAGCAAAACCTTATCAGTGTCAAGTGCTCTCTAGGAAATCGTTGATTTGCCCCCGGGCCACCGAGACATCAGAATTCATTGCAATTACTAGGTCTTCAATGCCTGAGAATGCCTGCATCTGGCGAATATGCCCCAAGAAATCCAGGTCTACGATCTGTCCGTACAACTTCAAATCATCCCGGTCCAGCACATACGCCTCGACTCGCCGAGTCAGAACTTCAGCAAATGTAGGGTTGGTGCCGATGCTTATTGCTGCAGGTAAGACTTCCTCTTTAGTCGTTAGTAGCCCGGAATAGACGCCATCAGCGGGTATAACTAGGCCATGAGCAACCGACAAGTTCGCAGTTGGGAATCCTAGTTCGCGGCCACGTTGGTCGCCATAAATTACTTCCCCGCTTAACCGATGAGGTCGACCAAGCAAGGTCCGGGCGGATTCAACTTCACCTGCCAATAAGGCTTGGCGAATTCGAGTAGATGACCAGGTTGACGAGTCACCTTTGAGCGTCACTACCTCCACCTCGAAGCCAAATTTGCTGGCCAAGGATTGCAATACTTCAACATCACCAGATGCGCGGTTGCCAAATCTAAAATTGGTACCTACCACAATCACATCTGCAGCTAGCTGGGTGACTAAGACTTCATCGACAAATTCGTCTGGTGTTAGCCTGCGCAGCTGGTCATTGAATTCTAGAAATTCGACCGCATCAACGCCGGCCGCCTTGAGCAACTTGGCGCGATGTGAAGGAAGTGTCAGAAGGCCAAGGAAATCATCAGCCCGCAAGATCGAAGCTGGGTGAGGATCAAATGAAGCGGCCACCAATCTGGCATCTCGAATATCTGCGATTTTTCGAGCCTGCTTTAACAGCGCCAAGTGTCCTTCATGAACACCGTCAAAAACTCCGACGGTAACGACAACCGGTTTGAGTTTTGAGCCCATCAGCAAAACACCACTAACGGAACAAGTTCTTCATCCTTCACTTCACAAAGAGAAACTACCTGACCATTATCACCGAGCACGCCTACCGTGCCCGACGCATCAATTGGGGCCGGTACTCTGACTCCATGCAGGGCGCGCTCGGTTTGCTCTTCATCAATTTGCACACACTTGAAGGTTGAGCGGATCGTACTAGTTAGATCCAGAACTTCTGGCGCTAAAGCGAGTTGCTCGAGTGAGCTCATGGCCGTAAATGGTCCGCTTCGGGTTCGGCGAAGTGAGATTAAATGACCGCCAACGCCCAGGGCATTACCTAAATCACGAGCTATCGCTCGAATATAAGTTCCAGCACTGCAGACTACTCGCACTTCAATGTCGATGACATCCAACTCTGGGTTATCGGTGGTTGAAAGTGTCACGCAGTCGTGGAGAGTAACCTCTCTTAGCGGAAGTTCTACTTCTTCGCCAGCACGAACCCGAGCGTACGCTCGCTTGCCATCGACTTGGATAGCACTAACTGAGCTTGGTCGTTGCATGATGTGGCCACGAAAATCGCGCAGGTTTTCGATAATTTGTGCTTGAGTCAGGCCTCTGGTACTCGCTTTCGTGACCACTTCACCCTGAGCATCATCGGTTGTCGTTGAAATACCTAGCCGAATAGTGCCTACATATTCTTTTTCGGACTGACTTAGATAGCCAAGTAATCTGGTAGCTTTGCCGACGCCGATAATAAGCATTCCAGTTGCCATTGGATCTAAGGTGCCAGCGTGGCCCACTTTTTTAGTGTTAAAAATCTTGCGCAATTTGCGCACCACATCATGTGAAGTTGGACCTTGTGGTTTGTCGACTAATACGATGCCGTCCACCAGTACCTAAACCTTTGCTAGCGCTTCTTTAAGGTCCAGAATCATCTGTTCCAGATTGTCCGATCCGGTGTATCCAGCGGCGTAACTGTGTCCACCGCCACCTAAGGCAGTACCTACTGCACCGACATCAACTGTTGTTTTGCTGCGCAGTGAACCTTTCCAGAGGCCGTCATCTCCTTGCTTAAAAATTGCTGATACTTCGGCTTCTGAGGTGCGGCGCAAAGTATCAATAACTCGCTCCATTGCTAATTCGGGCAAACCACGACGCTCATTTACAGAGATTGAGGTGTAGACAAGTCCACGGCCATTTGCCGCATCAGGCAATAACTGCGCCCGCTTCAAGGCATCCGCCAACATCTGAATTGCCTCAAATGATTCATTATCAAATAGCTCGATTGCCAACTTTGCATGATCGATTCCAGTCGCAAAAAGTCGGGCCGCAATCTGCATTGTGTAAGCAGTAGTTGAGTTGTACCGGAATGAGCCTGTGTCAGTTGCTAGCCCGGCATAGATAGCCGATGCAATATCGGCATTTAGTTCAACCTTAAGCAAATCAATCAATTCCAAAGCGAGCTCAGCGGTAGCCGCAGCGTCTGGATCAACCAAATGAAGTTTGCCGAAGCCAGTAAATGATGGATGATGGTCAATCGCAATGGAATTTTCTGCGCAAGCTAACGTTTCCTCGAGTACTCCAAGTCGTTCATGTGAAGATGTGTCGCACGAAATAACTAGATCCGCTGGCTCCAAATTTTCAGGAGCGACTACTAGGTGTTTTCCTGGCAAAACCTGCAACGACTCCGGAACAGCAAAGCCAGGCTCACCAACTGAAACCTGAACTTTCTTGTTTAGGCTTTCTAGTGCCAAGCCGATTGCCAGCGCTGAACCAAGTGCGTCTGGGTCTGGGCAGACATGTGCAATTAACAGAACAGATTGTGCCTGCTCAATTAGTTCTACTGCCCCAGTCCAGTCTTGGTCGAATTCAATCATCACATATCGTTATCCATCACATCGCCAGAGGCGCGATAAGGATCTGCGTCCCCCGCATAAGTGGCTTTTGCGGCTTGGGCATTGACCTCTTGATCTGCCTTCTTAGCTTCCCGCAGCAAGTCATCTATGGCTCGCACAGTTTCGGGTAACGCGTCACGAATAAATTCGATAGTTGGCGTGAATTTGATGCCGGTACGCTTACCAATCTCGCTTCGCACTAAGCCCTTTGCCGACTCAAGTGCCGCAGCAGTTCCAATTGCCTCTTCCTCAGTTCCGTAAACCGTGTAAAAAATTGTGGCATCGCGTAAATCAGGAGTTAACCGAGCTGCAGTAACCGTAACGAAACCTAAACGCGGGTCTTTGACCTTAAGTTCTAAGGTCTCGGCAGCAATCTCTTGGATGCGCTCGCCCAAGCGGCGAGCTCTGGCGACATCAACCATGGCTAATCTCCTTTCCTACTCGATACGAACCCGAACTAGTCGAGTTTCTTTTCGCGCAATTCGTAGGTAACGATTACATCGCCGACCTTGATGTCATTGAATGAGCCAAGTCCGATACCGCACTCGAATCCTTCCTTAACTTCGGTCGCATCATCTTTGAATCGACGGAGTGTATCGACCGAAAGTTCTTGATGCACGATTGCGCCATCGCGCATGAGGCGAGCTTTGGCCTTTCGCTTAATTAGGCCGTCAGTGACAATACATCCGGCGATGTTTCCAAACTTGCTCGACCGGAATACTTCACGAATTTCAGCGCTACCCAGCTCAATTTCTTCATACTCTGCCTTGCGCATACCTTTAAGCGCCGACTCTATGTCGTCAATGACTGAGTAGATGACGTTGTAGAAGCGGATTTCGACATCTTCGCGATCGGCCAGTTCTCGCGTCTTGCCTTCTGGTCGAACGTTGAAGCCGATGATGAGCGCGTCTGAGGCGGCAGCAAGAGTGACGTCGTTTTCCGTAATAGCACCAACGCCTCGGTGGATTACGCGCAATGACACATTCTCGTCACCAATATCAAGGGCGAGTAGTGCATCTTCCAGCGCTTCTACCGAACCGGAGACGTCACCTTTAATAATGATCTTAAGTTCGGCTATTTCGCCCTTTTCCAAACTGCGCAGAACGTCATCTAGAGTATGACGCTTGCGACGCTTGGCCAACTCAGCGTTGCGCTCGCGGGCCTGACGCGACTGAGCGATTTGGCGCGCAGTTCTATCTTCATCAACCACTAGGAATGAATCGCCAGCGCCTGGAACTGAAGTAAGTCCGAGCACCTGAACTGCTCGAGCCGGGCCAGCCGATTCAACAGCGACACCATCTTCGTCCAGCAGTGCGCGAACACGACCGTAGGCATCGCCAACAACAATTGAGGCACCCGGGGTCAAAGTTCCACGCTGCACCAGAACGGTTGCAACTGGTCCGCGACCGCGATCTAGATGTGCTTCGATGGCGACACCCTGGGCATCCTGGTTTGGATTGGCCCGAAGATCAAGGCCAGCATCAGCCGTAAGTAAAACTGAATCAATAAGTTCATCAATGTTGAGCATGCTCTTGGCAGATACGTCCACAAACATGGTGTCGCCACCGTACTCTTCAGGAACCAATCCGTATTCAGTTAACTGACCACGAACCTTTGCCGGGTCAGCGCCTTCCTTATCGATCTTGTTTACAGCTACAACAATCGGAACACCAGCAGCCTGAGCGTGATTGAGTGCTTCAACAGTCTGTGGCTTTACACCATCATCGGCAGCGACAACCAAAATGGCAATGTCAGTTACCTGAGCACCACGAGCACGCATAGCGGTGAACGCTTCGTGACCTGGGGTATCGATGAAGGTAATTGCCCGATCGATGCCTTCATGTACGTGATGGATTTGATAAGCGCCAATGTGCTGGGTGATGCCACCGGCTTCACGCTCAATTACGTTGGTCTGCCGAATTGCGTCAAGTAATCGAGTTTTACCATGATCAACGTGACCCATGACCGTGACAACTGGTGGACGAATTTCCAGCGTGTCTTCGTCGCCTTCATGGCCAAATTCCAGGTCGAAGGATTCTAAGAGTTCGCGATCTTCGTCCTCGGGACTAATAACCTGAACGTCATAGTTAAGTTCGGCGCCGAGCAAAGCCAAAGTGTCTTCATCAACTGATTGAGTTGCCGTCATCATTGCGCCGAGTTTGAAAAGCAACTGAACCAATGCAGCCGGTTCGGTGCCAATCTTTTCCGCAAAGTCGGTTAGCGATGAGCCACGTGGCATCCGCAGTACCTGACCTTGACCCATTGGCAGAGTTACACCACCGATGGTTGGTGCGACCATGTTGTCAAATTCTTGCCGCTTCGCGCGCTTTGACTTACGACCTTTAGAGGGGCGACTGCCAGACTTACCGAAAGCACCGGCCGCATTGCCTCGACCTCCGGTAGCACCAGGACGCCCTGGGCGACCACCAGGACCGCCAGCACTTGGAGCACCTCCAGGTCCGCCAGTGCCAGCGCCAGGACGAGGGCCTGCGAAGCCACCGCGATCTGGACGATCACCGGTTCGGGCGCCTGGTCCGCCAGTGCGTGGACCGCCTGGTCCCCCCGGGCCGCCAGGACGTGGACCGCCTGGACGTGGGCCACCAGCACCAGCTGGACGGGGACCACCTGGGCGAGCTCCACCATCGCCAGTACTAAATGGATTGTTACCAGGACGGGGGCCGCCTGGACGAGCTCCGCCAGTACTAAATGGATTGTTACCAGGACGGGGACCGCCTGGGCGAGGGCCAGGACGTGGTGCGGGCGGCCTTGGAATTGCGCCGGGTGTTGCTGTGGGAGCTGCCGGCTGTGAATCGACGGGCTCGTCAGTGACTTCTGCGACAACCGCTTCAGAAGGTTCAATCGGCTGTTCGGCTGCTTTCTTGGTAGCAGCTTTCTTGGTAGCAGCTTTTTTTACTGCACCTGGAATTACTTCTACATCTAACTCAGGGAACTTCGCTTTTAATTTCTTAAAGACAAAAGGTTCAACTGATGATGATGCAGATTTAACAAATTCATTAATTTCAGCGAGTTTGCTGATGACTTCGCTACTCTCGACATCTGCTGCCTGAGCGATTTCCCAGACCCGAATCTTGGCTGCCACGTTTCTCCAGTCTGATCCGGGTGCTAAGCCAATAGTTACCGGACCGTTTGTGTTTCCTTGGCGTTCATTGTTGAACGCTCTGCTTGCGCACGCTCATTGTTAGAACGCGACCGTGTTGGTTGACATACGGAACTCCCATTACGTAAGTGTTGATGTTGCAAAATCTGCTACTGCGGTGACATCGAGTGAAGTTGGTACTCGCAATGCGCGAGCAATCGCTTTCCTCCCGATTGCAGTGCTGAAACATTCAGGATTAGGGTGCAACCATGCCCCCCGACCTGAGGCGGTCTGGCTGGCGTCAATCACCGCGTGATTGTCGCTGCAAACTACCCGAATCAGCAGATTCTGCGGTTCGCGACCCCGACAGCCAACGCACATGCGAGATGCAGTCATAGTCATGAACCTTCCCTAGTTTAGTCCGAACTTGGACTTAGCCCTATTTTTTGCCTGAAACTGGCGGGTTTAGGCAAGCGCAGTATCGGATTTGATGTCGATTTTGGCACCTGTGAGTCGAGCAGCTAAGCGGGCATTTTGTCCTTCACGGCCAATAGCTAAGGACAATTTATAGTCCGGAACGACAACCCGAACTACCCGATTTTCAAGATCTAGCACTTCAGCTGAGACCACGGGGGCTGGCGAAAGAGCGTGAGTGACATACTCGGCCAAGTCGTCGCTGTAATCAACGATGTCAATCTTTTCGCCATTTAGTTCTGTCATAACCGCGCGAACTCTCGAACCCATCGGACCAATACACGAGCCCTTTGGATTAACGCCGACAACAGCAGTGGCTACTGCAATCTTGGTGCGATGACCTGCTTCGCGGGCTATCCCCTCGATTTTTACTGTGCCATCTGCAATTTCTGGTACTTCGAGTTTGAATAGCTCCTCAACAAAGCGCGGATGGCTTCGAGACAACGTGATGATTGGGCCTTTAGGACCCTTTTTTACCGAAACTATGTAGCAACGGATTCGGCGACCATGTGCATACTCCTCGCCAGGGACCCATTCTTCGGGCGGAAGCACACCTTCAACTACGCCTAGGTCAACGAAAATCAATCGTTTATCACTGCCCTGCTGGATCACACCTGAAACGATGTCGCCTTCTTTTGCGGCGAACTGGGCGACCGTTGCATCGTCATCAGCCGCCTTGAGACGCTGGGCAATAACACCTCTGGCGAGCGAAGCGGCCACCCGACCAAAGCCTTGTGGCGTAACTTCTTGCTCACTGACCACATTGCCGTCATCGTCAAACTCTCTTGAGAAGACAACTACGTGACCGGTTGCCCGATCCAGGTGCACTCGACTATTCGGTAATGAGTCTGCGGTGTGCTGATAGGCAACATTTAGCGCTTGCTCGATTGACTCGACTACATAGTCAAGTGAGAGTCCCCGCTCACGGGTCAAACCTTTTAGCGCTGTCATGTCGATGTCCATAACTAGTCCTGTTCTTCTTCATCAAGTTTTTTGAATTCAACTTGAATAGTCGCTTTGGAAATATCTGTTATGTCGACTTCATGTACCTGGCCCTCAACCGTCAAAGTAACCCTCGGTTCAATGAACCCGGTTATTCGGCCAGTTAGATTGTGTGAACTTCCCTTGATCTCAACTAAGCGTCCAATGTTGCGTCGCCAATGTGCCGGCTTAGTTAGTGGGCGGTCAACACCTCGAGTCGAAACTTCAAGAAGGTATGGCATTTCGCCCATTACAGTGCTGCCGTCAAGGTAGGTGGAAATAGCACGCGAGGTTTCAGCTATGGCAGTTAAATCAACGGGCTGATCGGCATCGATTATCACTTCGAGAACTCGGCGTCGACCGGCCGATGTCAATACGATTTCGTCTACTTCGTAACCAAGTTCGGACACAACAGGACTAAGGTGTTGGGTTAATTCAGCAACCGTAGCCATATCTAGCGCCTTTTCAATTTGGTCGAGCAGTTATGACCGCAAGGATACGCCAGAAATCGATGTCGGCATATTGGTATTCGAATTTGTTTACTAAAAACCAACTATTGTCTGGTCAAACTAGGCGTTTTCTGCACTATTCCAGTTATTAACAATGTGCAAAACATCTGCCAAGCGCTGGGCAATCGCCGCCGGAACAACTCCCAAATCTGGCGTTTCTGCAGCCGGCAACTTGGAATGCGGGATCCAAATTCCGCGCATTCCCACCGACTGCGCGCCGTGGATATCATCAAACATCCGATCGCCAACAAAAGCCGCTTCATGCGGTTCAACATCCAAGTTGTAAAGCACATCGGCAAACACCGTTCTGTGTGGTTTGCCAGTTGCTACATCGCTAGTGAATAGCAGGTAATCAAAAAGGTGCAGTACTCCATCGCGTTCAAGTACTCGTTCATGATGCCAACGAGGCCACATGGTGTTTGATAGCACCCCCGTGCGAATGCCGCGACCGCGCAATGCCTCAAGTAGTGGAACCGCGTCTTCGTCGGTGTAGGTATGGGGGTCCCAAGCCGTCAAGTAACTTTCCAGTGCAGCTTGATGATTTGGGCTCGAAGTGTCCACACCTGCATCAACAAACAGATCTTCTAATACGCCCGTGCCAACCTCGCCCATTGTGTTCAACTGGCGAGACCACCGCGACTGTTCTGCAGTGTGCAGTGCTTCGGCTAGTTCTTCAACTCGATCTGCATCATATGTGGCGGCGTAAGCTCGCCATTGCTCGCGTAAGTCAACAGGGTGCCACGGTGTTAGCGTGCCACCCCAATCGAAAATTACAGCCTTGATTGACATGGCTAGCCTGAGACGACCTCAACGATGTGTGAGTGAGCTTTAGCGAATTCAACATTTGCTTGTGCGCCAGAATGGCGATCGCGAACTTCAACCACGCCATCGGCTAGCCCCTTGCCGACAACAACAATTGTTGGGATGCCCAATAACTCTGAGTCATTGAATTTAACGCCTGGTGAAACTCCCCTGCGATCATCAATCAAAACTCGGATTCCACTGCTTTCAAGTGACTGGGCTAATTCGTCTGCGGCTGAAAACACCTCATCATCTTTGCCGGTGGCCACAATGTGGACATCCGCAGGCGCTACTTCCCGTGGCCAAATCAAGCCTTTTTCATCATGGGATTGTTCAGCAATAGCAGCGACCGCACGGGATACCCCGATGCCATACGAGCCCATTGTTACCGTGACTAGCTTGCCGTTTTCATCAAGAACTTTCAGGTCAAGAGCTTCGGCATACTTGCGACCGAGCTGAAAGATGTGTCCAATTTCGATTCCTCGGGCAATGTTCAGCGGCGCTGAGCATTGGGCACAAGAATCGCCTTCGCGGATCTCTGCAGCGTCAACCACTTCATCCCAACTGAAATCACGGCCAGCAACTAGGTCGTAAACATGCGTATCCACTTTATTAGCTCCGGAAATCCACGAAGTTCCGACGGCAACTCGTGGATCGACAGCAAAGCGGATCCCAGACTGAGAATCTGTGCCCAATACTTGTGGCCCGATGAAACCTTTAACCAACTGCCCATATTTGGCGAAGTCGACATCTTCAAATGGGCGAGCTGTTGCTGGATGAACAGCGGCTTCAAGTCGCTTAACATCCAATTCGCGATCGCCAGGCAGGCCAACTACCAATGGGCTTTGCGACCCATCAATGTGTGTGAGCATAACCACGACGCACTTTAAAGTGTCTGCGGCCGTAACTGAGCCGCCGAAATTTGTGTTTGAAAACTCAACCAAATCTGAAATCGAACTTGCACCTGGCGTTGCCTCTTCGTGGAATGCCGGAACATCGCTGGCATCAACCTGTGCTAACGACGGAGTCACAATTGCTTCAACGTTGGCGGCGTGGCCACAAGATGAACATTGCACAAAAGTGTCCTCGCCGATTTCACATGGCGCTAAAAATTCCTCGCTAGCTGAGCCACCCATCGCACCCGAAGTTGCCGAAACAATAACGAACTCCAAGCCAAGACGCTCAAATGTTTTGATGTATGCCTGACGATGCTTTTCATAAGACAGCGCAAGTCCGGCCTCATCAATGTCAAAAGAATAAGAGTCCTTCATGACAAATTCACGGCCACGTAAAATTCCAGCCCTAGGACGAGCTTCATCTCGGAACTTCGTCTGAATCTGGTACAGACTTACTGGCAGATCTTTGTAGGAGGAATATTCACCTTTGACCATTAAAGTGAACATCTCTTCGTGCGTAGGGCCCAATAAGTAATCGACATCTTTACGGTCTTGTAGGCGAAATAAAGTTGGGCCGTACTCGTTCCAGCGAGAAGTCGCCTCGTACGGTTCTCTTGGCAATAGAGCTGGGAAGTGCACTTCCTGGAAGCCCGCGTGATTCATCTCTTCGCGGATGATCCGTTCGACATTTCGATAAACCTGATACCCAAGTGGGAGCCAAGAGAAAATGCCCGGTGAAATACGGCGAACGAACCCGCCCCGAACGAGCAGTTTGTGACTAGGGACTTCCGCATCTGCTGGGTCTTCCCGCAGTGTTCGTAAGAACAGGGTCGACATGCGTAACACTAGGTGGCTCCTTAAAACTCAGACTGCTTAATCGTACCGAGAACTAGGCCAGCAGCGACTCACCTGTCATCAGAAAAGCACGGTGGCGAAACTGTCAACCTGCTTGAAGCCAACTTTTTCATAGACGGAGATGGCTGACCTATTGAAATCATTCACATACAAGCTGACGGTTGGCGCAATGTCAGCTAGCACATATCTGACCACTGTTGAAAGCGCAGAAGCCCCAACACCTTGACCGCGCAATTCTGGATTCACCCAAACTCCCTGCAACTGGGCAACGCCAGCGCCTACGCTGCCAACTTCAGTCTTGAAAGTAACTTGATCATTATCTATTCGAACAAACGAGTGTCTGGCGGAGATAAGTTCACTGATCCGATTTCGATAAGCGGGCCCACCGCCATTGTCCACAGGAGAGATGCCAACTTCCTGAGTAAACATCGAAACACAAGCTGGAAAAATCACATCTAAATCCGTTAAGGATGAGTAGTGGACCCGATCATCGCCGGCAATCAGACTTGGAGTCTGGGTCATCATCAGTGGTTGATTTGGCCGAATAGCTCGGGCCGGCCCCCATGCGTGCTCGAGCATGGACCACAGTTGTAGCACCTCATTTGCTGGACCAACAATCGAAGAGCACTTACGACCTTGTCGGACCAACAAGTCGGCAAAAACCTTCTGAGTCGGCTGCGTAGTTGCTATCGGAACCAAGTTTGCGCCAAATAACATCGCCGACTCCAGTCGCTGCCCAGCAAAAGCACCCACAATTTCCAAAGATCTGCGATTTATTCCAGCCAGACCGTGTTGCTCTAGGCGGGATGCGACGTAACTATTTCTAACTGGATTAGCGCAAATAAGTTCATTAAGTTGGTCGAGGCTGTTGGCATCGATTGGACGGAGTTCGAACCCCATCGTTATGAAATGGAAACGCTTGGCGCTCCGGTCTCGCCCATTTCAGCAGCTAGTTTGTGTGCCTCCTCGAGCAAAGTGGCTACGATTTCTGATTCGGGAACTGTTTTGATAACTTCGCCACGAACAAAAATCTGACCCTTTCCATTTCCACTGGCAACACCTAGATCGGCTTCGCGAGCTTCACCAGGTCCATTCACCACACAGCCCATAACTGCCACACGCAAAGGAACTTCAAAGTCTTTCAATCCTTCAGTAACCTGCTCTGCCAAGGTGTAGACATCAACTTGAGCGCGGCCACAAGATGGACACGAAACAATCTCGAGGCCACGCTGTTTCAAATTCAAGGACTCCAGAATTTGAATACCGACTTTTACTTCTTCAACTGGTGGTGCTGAAAGTGAAACGCGAATTGTGTCGCCAATACCTTGTGATAAAAGTGCACCAAAAGCTACCGCAGATTTGATGGTTCCTTGGAACTGTGGACCGGCCTCAGTTACCCCCAAGTGCAATGGGTAGTCACACTGTTCAGCAAGTAACCGATAAGCCTGCACCATAACCACTGGGTCGTGGTGCTTAACCGAAATTTTTAGATCGCGGAAACCATGTTCTTCAAAAAGTGAGCACTCCCAGAGCGCTGACTCAACTAGTGCCTCTGGAGTCGCTTTGCCGTACTTCTCCAAAAGTCGCTTATCCAAACTTCCAGCATTCACGCCGATACGAATTGGTGTTCCAGTTTCACCTGCTGCTTTGGCAATCTCTTTGACCTTGTCATCGAACTGTTTAATGTTGCCCGGATTTACTCGTACCGCTGCCACGCCAGCATCGATTGCGGCAAATACGTATTTGGGTTGGAAGTGGATGTCAGCGATAACTGGAATACTGCTCTTCTTAGCAATAATCGGCAGGGCATCTGCGTCATCCTGACTCGGCACAGCCACGCGCACTATCTGGCAGCCAGATGCCGTCAACTCAGCAATTTGCTGAAGCGTTGAATTGATGTCGGCGGTCAGTGTGGTGGCCATTGATTGGACACTAACTGGCGCTCCGCCACCGACTAAAACGGGACTCTTATCGTGACGCAGTAACAGCTGTCGACTTTTCCGACGTGGGGCTAATACGGGAGGGGGAAGCTCTGGCATTCCAATCGGTGCTGACATGTTTCTATTATCGGGCACGCCACTAATTTCTGCCTGATGCAGGTGACTAGAACGAGATGGGCTTTATCAAATCCAGCAGAATCGACAGCACGGCAATTGAGATTAGAAACACTCCCATTAGCAGTGCCATCGGCATCATTCGGGCGGTGTCAACGGGCCCAGGATCGGGCTTTTTACGCAATCTGGCCAGCTGCTTTCTGAGGCCTTCGTAAATAGCTCCAGCAATGTGACCACCATCTAGCGGTAACACAGGTACCAAATTGAAGATGAAGAGGAACATGTTGATTGATGCAATCAGCATGAGAAATGCATAAATCTTGTCTGATATTGCAACTGAATCTTCAGTAGCGATTTGCCCACTGACTTGACTGATGCCAACAACGCTGATTGGCCCATTTTCATCTCGGGGCTTTGAGGTGACCAAAGTCTCACTCATGCTTAACGTAGCTTTTGGGAATGAGAGCAGCGCGCGCAAGGTTGTTTTAACTTGCCCATATATGTAGCCAGGCATTTCCAGAATATTTCTTCGTTCCGTGGCATTCTGTGGCCGAATTCCGACAAAGCCGACTGTTTCCTTCTTGCCAGTGTCGTTGCCTTGCTCGTCGTAAACTGGAATCTCGCGCCTTGCCAGTTTGATACTCAGAGACTGCTTTTCGCCATCGCGCAGAATTTGAATCGTCGCCCGCTTGCCAGCTAGCGGATCAATAACTGTTCCCAGCGAAAGCCAGTCAGTCAGCGTCACGCCATTTACCGAAACCAACTGGTCGCCAGGTTTTAGTCCAGCCGAATAAGCCGGCGAAAATAGACCACTGCCACACGAATTATCCGTTGACAGGATTCCTTCTGGGTTGGCAGTCGTTGGAACGCAATCAACCACTTTGGCAATGGTCGTGGTTGGAGTTGAAAGTCCAAGGCCAACATTTGCAATTGAGATCAATACGCAGGCGATGAGGAAATTGGTGAATGGTCCGCCGAACATGACGATAAATTTCTTTGGGGCAGATAGTAAATAGAACGCCCTATCTTCTTCGCCTTCACGAATCTCTTGAAGTGAGGCCGCTCGAGCGCCTTCAATTAACGAAGTGAAGGTTCCCTCTTCACCCTCGACAAGTGGTTTTCTGCGTGGTCCGAACATCCCGACTATTCGAACATAGCCACCAAGCGGTATGGCCTTTAGTCCGTATTCGGTGTCTCCTTTTGATTTAGACCAAAGTGTGGGGCCAAAGCCAATCATGTACTGACTTACTCGGACGCCAAAGCGCTTAGCTGGCAACATGTGACCCAGTTCGTGCAATCCGATTGATGCCAGAAGCGACAAAACGAAGATGACGACTCCGAGCAATCCCGACATTAACTACTCCCGCGCTCATTTAGTTGCCGGGCAAAGTTCGTCGCCCAGTCACTGGCCCTAATTACATCCTCAATTGTCAGGTGTTCATCCGACACGAATCCGCTGATGATGTGCTGCTCAACTGTTGCTTGTACTAATTGCATTATGCCCAGATATGGAAGTTTCTCACCTAGAAAAAGATCCACTGCCACTTCGTTGGCAGCATTCATAACCGCAGGCGCAGTGCCGGCAAGTTGCCCAACTCGCTTGGCGGTTTGCACGGCCGGAAATAACTCGTCATTAACTGGCTCAAACGACCACTGGGTAGCACTCGACCAATCGCAAGCGGCGCTACTGTCGGCCACCCGGTCTGGCCAAGCTAGCCCTAGTGCAATCGGCAGGTGCATATCGGGCGGACTTGCTTGCGCAATTGTTGAACCATCAATAAATTCCACCATTGAGTGAACGACTGATTGTGGATGAACGACAACTTCAATTCGATCCAATGGAACAGAAAAAAGTAAATGTGCCTCAATAATTTCAAGACCCTTGTTGAACATCGTTGCAGAATTGATTGTGACCACGGGCCCCATGGTCCAAGTTGGATGATTTAGAGCTTGTTCGACTGTCACACCAGCTAATTGCTCGGCCGTCGCATTGCGAAATGGGCCGCCGCTGGCGGTGAGAATAAGTTTTCGCACCTCGGATTTGCTACCTGAGCGCAAACACTGAGCTAGTGCCGAATGTTCAGAATCAACCGGGACAATCTGCCCTGGCTGGGCTAACGAAGTTACGGCCCGGCCACCGATTACGAGGGATTCTTTATTGGCCAATGCCAACTGGGTGCCGGCCTTCAAGGTAGCAACTGTTGGTAGCAGTCCGGCAGAGCCAGTGATGCCGTTCAGAACGACATCGCATTGGCTGGAGGCAAGTGCGGCAGCGCCATTCGCTCCAGCGAGCACCTTGGGAATTGCTTTCCCATTTGCCTTGTCCTGCAAAATCTGAATTAGTTGCTCAGCCCTGGTCTCATCTGCAATGGCAACCGAGTCAACGCTGAATTTGATTGCCTGTTGGGCAAGTAACTCCAGATTGCTACCAGCTGAAAGTCCAACCACTTGGAATAGGTCAGGATTATTTTCGACAATCTCTAATGCCTGTTTGCCAATTGATCCAGTAGCGCCAAGAATTACGATTCGGCGGGGTGTCGATTTAGAAATTTCGGTCACCTACTAGAGCGTTAAGTCAGTGAGCACCATGATGCGCTCGTGGGTTAAATCTTCCATTGCCCAACGCACACCTTCTTTACCCACTCCAGAATTTTTCAAGCCACCATAAGGCATGTGATCTGCCCGGAAAGCTGGCACATCTCCGATGATAACGCCGCCAACTTCCAAGGTACTTTGCGCCAAAAATGCTGTTTGTATGTCATGAGTGAATACTCCAGCTTGTAAACCGTAATCCGAGTCATTGACTACCGCGAAGGCTTCTTCCGTTGACTTAACACGAGTGAGCACGATAACTGGTCCGAATACTTCACATGCTGAAACTTTTGCCTTACCGGGCACATCAGTAAGAACCGTTGCTTGGTAATAAGCGCCATCACGCTGACCTCCGGTTAAAACCTTTGCACCGCCAGCCACTGCTTCATCAACCCATTGCTCAACTCGCTGAGCATTAGCCTCATTAATCAGTGGCCCGACAACTGTTTTCTCATCGTAGGCATCAGTTAGCGTAAGGGCTTGTGTTTTGTCGACTATCTTCGGCACAATTTTGTCGTAAATCGCATCATGAATTATCACGCGCTGCACCGAAATACAGGATTGCCCAGCTTGTGACGCACCGAATGTTGCAATCCGGGTGGCGGCGAATTCGATGTCTTGTTCACTTGACCAGTCGTCAAGCACTACAGCGGCAGCATTGCCACCTAATTCGAGGATGACATGTTTATGCGGGATTAGTTTTTGAATCTCATAGCCGACGGTATCTGATCCCGTGAAGGACAAAATTGGCAAGCGTTCATCGGTTGTGATTCGTGAGGTCGCTTCACGAGAGATTGGCAGAATCGACCACATTCCTGCCGGTAGATCAGTCTCACTCAGGATTTCACCAAGAATCAGTGCGCTAATCGGTGTGGCTGCGGCCGGCTTGATGATGATCGGAGCACCGACTGCTAACGCAGGAGCTACTTTGTGTGCAACTAAATTGAGTGGGAAATTAAATGGTGCAATCCCCAGCACTGGGCCCAGCGGAAACCTTCGAATGACACCGATGCGCCCTTCACTTGTTGCATCTGTGTCGATGCGTTGAAGTTCCCCGCCAAATCGCCTAGCTTCTTCTGCTGCCCATCTAAAGGTACTGATTGCGCGATTAACCTCAACGCGCGACCACATAATCGGCTTACCGCCTTCGTCCGTGATGATTCGGGCAACCTCCTCATGGCGTGCCTGCAACTGATTTGAGACATGCATCAACGCGGCGGCTCGCTTAGCAGCCGATGTTGCCGCTGCCTCGTGTCTGACTGACCAAGCGGCAGCAACTGCACGCTCAACATCATCATCTGTTGGCAAATAGTGTTCGGCCACAAGGCCACCGGTTGGGTGGTTAACCTGAACAATCTGGTCACTCACCGTGGCCTTTCCGGCGATCCAAAACGGGTAGGCAGATTTCATACCCCTACGGTACGCCCCTTGTGGATACGATTGCATCATGACTGCACAAAATACCGATAGCGTCGTCAACGGAATCGTTCAGAAGCGAGTCTTAGCCACTGCTATTCCAGGACCGCAATCACAAGCACTTCACCTTCGTCGAACTAGAGCAGTCAGTGCTGGAGTCGGCGCTACCCTGCCCATATTTGTTATCCAAGCTGGTGGCGGAATAGTTGTCGATGTTGATGGCAATCAGTTAATTGACTTTGGTTCTGGTATCGCAGTAACCAGTGTGGGCAACTCTGCTCCCGCTGTCGTTGACCGCGTTATCGCCCAAGTTAAAGACTTCACGCATACCTGCTTCATGGTCACCGAGTACGAAGAATATGTCGAGGTGTGTGAGGCGCTAAATAGACTTACTCCGGGCTCACACGAAAAACGTTCTGCCCTTTTCAATACAGGCGCCGAAGCGGTGGAGAACGCGGTCAAGATTGCCCGAAGTGCTACTGGTCGGCAAGCAATCGCAGTATTTGAACACGGATATCATGGTCGGACAAACCTAACGCTTGGCATGACCGCTAAGAACATGCCGTACAAACATACTTTTGGCCCATTTGCGCCAGAGATTTATCGCTTCGCTACCTCATATCCCTATCACGATGAACTAACCGGTGAGCAAGCTGCTGCGCTGGCAATCAGTCGGATGGAAAAGGAACTTGGTGGAAGTAACATCGCAGCAATTGTGCTCGAGCCGATACAAGGCGAAGGTGGCTTTGTCGTGCCGGCTCCTGGATTTATATCGGCCCTAGTTGATTACGCAAAGGCTCAAGGGATTTTGTTTATTGCCGATGAAGTTCAGACAGGTTTTTGCCGAACCGGAAACTGGTTTGCCAGCGAGTTCGAAGGGATTGTCCCAGACCTAATCACTACCGCCAAAGGAATTGCTGGTGGAATGCCACTTGCTGGAGTAACTGGCCGTGCTGAAATCATGGATCGCATTCATCCCGGTGGCCTTGGTGGCACCTACGGCGGCAATCCCGTTGCTTGCGCTGGCGCACTTGGATCGATTGAAACTATGGAGAAGCTCAATCTGGTCGATCGAGCTCGGCAAATCGAGGCCATCATGTTGCCGCGGCTGCATGCTATTTCCAGTCAAACTGGTGTGATCGGAGATGTTCGTGGTCGGGGCGCGATGATTGCCGTTGAGGTAGTAAAGCCTGGCACCAAACAAGCAGATGCAGAACTAACAGCAAAAGTAGCTAAGGGCTGTCACGCAAACGGCCTAGTGGTGCTTACCGCTGGCACTTATGGAAATGTGTTGCGCTTCTTGCCGCCACTGGTGATCTCAGATCAGTTATTGGAAGAGGCACTACAAATCATCCACGAACAATTCGTTTCAGCTACCGCCTGAGCAGACATCACACCCTAGGTACGACACACTAGTTACATGGGTAAACAGTTCGTCGTCCTTGATGTTTGGACGGTTGAGCGCAAACACATCCCACGCGCATTTCTCCTAATGGGTTTGCAGCGCAGGCCAATTCGTCGAACCGATGGACTTTCTTTTTGGAAACTTATGGGCACTGGTTCAGGTCGCACCTTTACTATTCGGGACGCAGATCCAACCCAATGGGCAATTTTGAGTGTTTGGACGCAAGAGTCAAAACACCAAGCATTTCGAGAAAGTAAAGTGTTGGCACAGTGGCAAGCCATTTCAAAAACTCATGCGCACCTAGAACTTGAGCCACTGAGCGCCAAAGGTTCCTGGCAAAAGCAGAATCCGTTTAAGCCGGAAGTGACTTCGCGATGGACAGGGCCAACAGCAGCGTTAACCCGAGCACGGATAAAACCAAGATGGTGGATTAGTTTCTGGCGTGCGGTCCCCCCTGTTTCCTTTGACCTAAATAAGACCGATGGGCTAATCGCCTCAATTGGTATTGGAGAAGCACCGGTTGGTCTGCAAGGAACCTTTAGTGTTTGGCACAGTATGGATGCCATTACTCAATTTGCCTCCCGGCAACAGCCACATCAAAAGGTAGTGGCTCGCACTGCCGAAACAGGTTGGTACGCTGAAGAACTTTTCGCTCGGTTTAAGGTATTGCGGGCAACTGGTGAGTTGGCCGGAGCAAATCTTGACCAGATAGATCTGGGTGACGGCAATGAGTAATCTGCAACTGCGCCTCAAAATTGTGCCAGCCGCTTTATTGGTACTTACCATTGCATTCAACATTGCTTGGCCAATTGCCAGTGGCCACACTCGAACAGTACTGACAATCTTGGGTGTGCTTAGTTTCTTTGCTGAGTCGACAATTCATGCCTTTGTTTATCGGGGAACGAAATTTGTACTCACATTTCTATTTGCGGTGCTGTCACTTTCGTTTTTGGCCGAAGTAATTGGAGTGCACACTGGCCTACCATTCGGGAACTATTCCTATGCCCCGACACTGGGCTGGCAGCTTTGGCAAGTGCCATTACTCATTCCACTGGCCTGGTTCATGATGATGTATCCCTGTTGGTTGATTGCAATTCGGTTAACTGTAAGTCGAATCTGGCAGATCGCCATCGCAAGCTGGTTAATGGCTACTTGGGACTTGTTTCTCGATCCCCAAATGGTGACAGAAGGATTTTGGACTTGGCACGGTTATGCCAGCCGAGAATCTAACGATATTCCCCTGAGCAATTTCTTCGGCTGGCTCATGACTGCTGTCATTGTCTTCGCTGTTCTGAGCGCAGTTCTGCCAAAAAATTCGAGTCTCGATTTCGAATTAGCCAAACCTGAAGTTCGCAACTTAGACCTGGTCCCATTTTTAGCAGTGGCCTGGGTGTGGCTAGGTAGTTTCATCGCGAACATTGGTTGGTTCAAGCCATTTCTTGATCAACCAGATACCGCAATCAGTGGCTTGGTTGGAATGGGGATCGTCTTAGTGCCATTTTATTGGCGCTTGGTACGCCAACTACGAGTTAGTTATTCATGATGCACCAAATCATGCTCGTGAGCGCAATCTTCAGTTGGGTCTTAGCACTAATGGCATTAGTTAATCTGCGCACTATGGTGCGTCCGCTTAAGACAGATCCACCGGAAGTGCTTGAGTCCGTAGAAATCCTGATCCCAGCCCGGAATGAGCAATCAACGATTGCGTCCTGTGTAACCTGCGCTCTTGCCCAAACAAGAATCTTTGACTTGAAAGTTACGGTTCTAGATGATGGCTCGAGTGATGACACACTGGCCGAACTTAACAAGATTGTCGATAAGCGGCTAAAAGTTCTGCCAGGTGATGAAGAGTTGCCGAAAGGTTGGCTGGGAAAGCCCTGGGCTTGCGCTCGGCTGGCTGCCCAATCAAAGGCAGAATACTTGGTCTTTATTGATGCTGATGTCGACCTAAATGTAGACGCAGTTGCCCACGGCATCGAAATGATGCACCGGGCAAATCTGTCATTAATTAGTCCGTATCCAAAACAATTGGCCCAAACTATCCTGACTAGATTAATTCAGCCACTCTTGCAATGGTCGTGGCTATCTACCGTTGTACTTTCGATTGCAAGAACGACGAAGCGTTCTAGTTTGGCGGTGGCAAATGGTCAATTCTTAATTTGTCGCAGAACAGATTACGAACTCGTCGGTGGACACAGTTCCGCAGCAGACCAAGTACTAGATGACATCATGCTCCTGCGCTCGTTTTACAAGGCTGGTTTGACCGGGACTGTGGCAGATGGCACCAAGTTGGCAACTTGTCACATGTATGAAACTGACCGTGAGCTTGTCGATGGATACAGCAAGAGTTTGTGGCGAGCATTTAATGGCATCGTCGGCTCAGTATTTACTAATGCGCTCTTGTTCATTGTTTACACACTCCCGCTCTACGGACTGCTAACCCAAGACTGGCTGTTGGCCCTGCTAGCACTCATTGGGGCAAGTTACGGCCGCTGGATTGTTGCGGTACGAACCGGGCAACACCGGATCCCAGATGTGTTTACCCACGGTTTGGCGATTGCGGTCTTCGTTGGTCTAAATATCTTCTCGTGGTTAAAACACCTCTTAGGCAGGAACACCTGGAAAGGTAGATCTGTTTAACCGCGTAAAGTTGCCAGTGTGGCAAAAATTGCAGTTATTGGGGCAGGCATGGGCGGTATGGCCTGCGCTGCTCGCCTGGCTGCCAAGGGGCACCAAGTTATCGTTTACGAAGCGACGGCCACCTGGGGTGGAAAACTTGGCAGCCAAATATTCGAACAACATAAGTTCGACACTGGACCGAGTCTGCTGACTTTGCCTGCCGTTTACCGTGACCTGTTCTTGAAAACCGGCCGGCCACTGGAAGAATCCATTGACATTGTTGAACTAGACCGAGCTTTCCGATACCAATTTGCTGATGGCTCAGTGTTAAATCTGCCGGGAGCTGGCATAGGTGCTTGCGCTAGCGCAATCGGTGAAGCATTCGGCAGTCGCAGTGCCGACGAATGGCGCGCATTCATGCAGCGTGCGGCAAAAATGTGGAAAATCACCCGCGGTCCGTTCTTAGAATCCCCCCTTAGTGGGATGCGCAGTTTGCTGGCGATGTCTTGGCGGTTGCCCGAACTAGTCACGATTGCTCCTAGCAAATCTTTACGCTCGTTAGCCAGGCACTATTTCACTGATCCACGGCTAGTTACTTTGGTGGATCGTTATGCAACATACAGCGGCTCAGACCCACGGCAAGCTCCTGCAGCATTAGCAACTATTCCCTACGTTGAACAAACTTTTGGTGCCTACCATGTTGCTGGCGGCTTGCGCGAACTTGGACGCGCACTATTCGATCGATGTGTATCCCTTGGTATCCATTTTGAATTCGATTCTCGAGTGTCAAATGTTGTCAAGAATTCCAACTTATTTGCGCTTACCATTAATGAGTCGCGCACCGAAAAGTATGAAATTGTAATCGCTAATGCAGATGCGCACACGGTTTATCACTCAATACTTGATCAAACACTTCCAGAGGTACGAGTCGCCAAAAAAAACCTCAAGAAGGTATCACCTTCGCTTTCTGGTTTTGTTATCAATATGGCCTTGACCGGCAAAACTCCAGAGCTAGCCCATCACAATGTTTTCTTTCCCACTGATTACGATGATGAGTTTGACTCTGTGTTTGGCAAACGGGATTCAACTTTTGGCACTGGAATAAAACCAAAGCCCACGCCAAAGCCTGCTATTTATGTGTGCAACCCACAAGATGAATTAATGACTCCTGCGGGTGACGAATCTTGGTTTGTTTTAGTAAATGCACCTCGCCATGATCCAGAGTCCGGTGTTGACTGGCGATCAGATGAATTGGTCTGGGATTACACAAAAAACATCATCAATCAGCTCGGTACCGCAGGTTTTGCTGTGGCTTCACGCACGAAATGGCAAAACACAATTTCACCAGCCCACCTTGAACAGCGCACGGGTGCTTATGGCGGGTCAATTTATGGAAGTTCAAGCAATGGTATGCGTGCCGCTTTTTTGCGACCGCGCAATATCACCGACATCGAAAACTTCTATCTAGTTGGAGGTTCAGCTCATCCCGGTGGTGGCTTGCCTCTGGTTGCGATGTCGGCCGAAATTGTTTCTAACTACATCGGTCGCGCTTAATTCGCCCGAAGTTCCCTGCGATAAAGCGCAAACAATTGGGTGAAGCCAATGAATGCGAGCCAGAGCCAAGCCCATGCACAGATATCCATAAACGCCTGAGTTTGACTTGGTGCTATTGCGCAAGCTGTAAATGCAATCACGCCCAAAATTATCCGAGTGGGCTTTTCCGCAATAGTTACTTTGCCAATCCGCCGATAACCAACTGATGCGGCCCGAGTTCGCATGTACTCATGCACCAAAGTCAAAGTCCCAGCAATCAAAGTCACGATTGGATTGGCACCAGCAATCAACAGCATTGCCAGGATGGCAACATCGACAACTCGATCCATCATTGAATCCAGAAATCCGCCCCATTCAGTTACTGCATTTCGGCGAACCGCCAAGACTCCATCAATTCCATCAAGGAGTCCAAGAACGAAAATGCCGACTGCAATAACCCAATAAAGGTCTGCAGCCGGGCTTGCCGCTACCAATGCAAGTGCGAGAACTCCCGAACTCAAAGTAACGGCGTTTGGCCGAACCCGAATTAACGGAGTCGTGATTAGAAACATTAGTCGCAGCCAAATGCGGATTAAGCCAGTTGGCTGTGCTTGACCATGCAGGCTAACCCAAGCGGATTCATAATCGGCGTACTCCACCTATTCAGTATCCCCGATGCCAATCAGGAATTATTCATCCCCCGCCGATGACCAACTGATGGGAGCAAGCCTGCAAATAGTTGCTGTACCGAATACCCTAAGAAGGTGCCAATTCATCCACTCGACGAGAACGACCTTCGAACCCGTATTCAGGTCACATTGGATGAATTCATTGCAGATCATCGTGCAGTTTTGAAAACGGTAAGTCCAGATGTGATTCCCCTTGTGGACAGCTTGGAAACTCTGCTCAAGGGCGGCAAGCGTCTGCGCCCAGCATTTGCATATTGGGGTTATCGGTGTGCCGGTGGTGACGACAACGAAAACATTGTTCGGGCAGCAGCGAGTTTGGAATTTTTACAGGCTTGCGCCCTAATCCACGACGATGTTATGGATGACAGCGATGTGCGTCGCGGAAATCCAGCCGCACATAAACAGTTCGAGACATTGCATGTCTCAAATCAATGGACAGGCGAACCAAAGTTATTTGGCAGCGGCGCAGCCATCTTAATTGGTGACTTAGCTCTGTCTTGGGCGGATGAACTTCTCAGTAATAGCGGCCTCACAGTAGAAGAACATCGCCGAGCCAAAAAGATTTACGACTTAATGCGCACTGAACTCATGGCAGGACAGTATCTCGATTTACTTGAGCAAGTCCGTGGCGATACCACTGAAGCTACTGCACGAAATGTGATTCGGTACAAGAGCGCCAAGTACACAATCGAAAGACCACTACATATCGGAGCCGTTATTGCCGGCGCATCATCTGCACATCAGGATTTATTGTCCGAATACGGCTTAGCTTTGGGCGAAGCATTCCAGCTCCGCGACGACGTGTTGGGTGTTTACGGTGACAAAGTTGTGACTGGCAAGCCAACTGGCGATGACCTGCGTGAAGGAAAGCAAACAATGCTGATTGCTCGTGCCCGAGAACTAATGGACGAGTCGGCCACTAAAACTTTCAAGTCCACATTTGGTCGAAAAGAGTTAACTGAAGATCAAGTAACGACACTCCAAGATTTAATTAGTGACTGTGGCGCTTTAGCTGAAATCGAGGCACAAATTGAAGCACTAACCGCGCTGGCTCTTGATAGTTTGCAAAGCCCGATAATCGAATCGCAAGCCCGCGAAGCCCTTCAACTACTTGCCGTAATGGCAACCCAGAGAGCAGCCTGAAATGGACCTATTACGTTGGTTACCCGGTACTACCAGAACAGTGAGTGGTCCCACTGACGAAGTAGTAATTGTTGGCGCTGGACTTGCCGGCCTCAGTGCGGCCATGCGACTTGCTGGCGCGGGTCGCAAAGTCACTGTTTTAGAGAAGGAATCTGTTCCCGGTGGTCGCGCCGGCCGGATAACTGATCGCGGTTATGGCTTTGACACTGGTCCCACTGTGCTGACCATGCCAGATTTAATTGCCGACGCTTTTGATTGTCTTGGCGAGGAGATGAGCAACTGGTTGACCTTGGAGCCAGTCGATCCGCTCTATCGCGCTTTCTACCACGATGACAGTGTGCTGAATGTCTACGCCGATGTTGACCAAATGGCACAAGAAGTTTCAGATGTAATCGGGCCCGATGAAGCCGCAGGTTACCGCAAGTATGTTGATTTCGTTTCCAAACTCTACAAATACGAGATGCGCAACTTCATTGATCGCAACATTGATTCGCCGCTGGACTTGGTGTCGCGAGACTTAATCAAACTGATCTCTATCGGTGGCTTTCGCAAATTAGCACCAAAAGTTAATCAGTACCTGAAAGATGATCGAACTCAAAGGGTGTACTCATTCCAAGCTATGTACGCAGGCCTGTCCCCATACGACGCACTGGCCATTTATGCAGTAATTGCTTACATGGACTCTGTGGCTGGCGTATTTTTCCCCAAAGGTGGCATGCACGCAGTTCCGAATGCAATGGCGGCAGCGGCAGAGGCACATGGCGTCACATTCAAGTACGACACCGAAGTCACAACTGTGCGCATGAACGGAAAACGAGCAGTTGGCGTTGAGACTGCAAATGGTGAGTATTATGCAGCTGATGCGATTGTACTGAATCCGGACTTGCCGGTTGCTTATCGCGAACTTTTGGACCGCGAACCGTTAAGCGTGAAGCGTCTAACCTACTCACCGTCCTGCTTCTTACTCCTTGCTGGTTCGAGTGCCAAGTATGACCACATAGCGCATCACAATATTCACTTTGGCAAAAGTTGGCGTGGGGTCTTTGATGAACTGATTAACACAAAACAACTTATGAGTGACCCCAGCATTTTGGTAACCAATCCAACCCATGGTGATCCATCCTTAGCACCTGACGGCAAACAGATTTACTACGTCCTACTGCCAACGCCAAACATGGATGCGGACATTGACTGGAAACAGGTAGGACCTCGGTATCGCGACGAGGCGATTGCTACTTTGCAAGCGCGTGGCTACACCGACTTTGGCAGCAGTATTGAAGTAGAGCACATCACTACGCCACTAGATTGGCAAGATCGCGGCATGGAACGAGGTGCGCCATTTGCGAGCGCGCACTCATTTTTCCAAACAGGACCGTTCCGGCCGGGCAACCTTTACGGCGAAAATGTAGTCTTCACTGGGTCAGGAACTCAACCAGGAGTAGGCGTACCAATGGTTCTTGTTTCCGGTCGCCTCGCGGCCGAGCGAATCATCGGCAAAGACAAGAATTATCTTTCGCGGGCAATGCGCTAACTCACTAGTAATCTGACAAGGTGAGTACTCGAACCTATGCCAGTGCGCAACAAAGTGTGTGGACTTACGCGCCACCGGGTTTTCTAGGTTCATGTTTTCTTGCGATTGGCTCACTGGGTATCGGCTGGTTTCCAATTTCGGCAAATGCTTTACAGTGGCCGATTGTAAATTTTTTCCAGACCCAAAATCTTGGCATCGCTCTTGCCCGGGCATTTCTAGTCGTCGGTGCTGCCCTACTAATCCAAGCCTGGTTAATGGTTGGGTTAGACGCGGTTAAAGGTCGCATCGAGCAGATTCAAACACTGCACCTGGCGCTTCTTAGTTGGTGTACACCACTACTGATTGCCGTTCCACTATTTAGTCGAGATGTTTACTCGTATTACATGCAAGGACAAATGCAACTTAGTGGTCATAGTCCTTACACTTCTGGCGTTGCCGTGGTGCCTGGCTGGTTCAGTAGCGGTGTAGATCCGCTCTGGGGTGACGCGCCTTCACCATACGGTCCGGTGTTCTTGCTAATCGAACGTTTTGTTGCCGGAATCACTGGCGAATCTGCACTCACCTCAGTACTGTATTTCAGAATCTTCGCTGTCATTGGCGTAGCGCTGATGTGCTGGCAATTGCCCAAGTTGGCACAACGCCATGGCATAAATCCAATCGCAGCATTGTGGCTCGGTGCGCTTAATCCACTTGTGGTTTTTCATTTTGTGGCAGGGGCGCACAATGATTCGCTGATGATTGGCTTTGCATTATGGGGAATAAACAAGGCCCTAGATCGAAAATTTGCAAATGCACTTTTCCTAATTACGCTCGCGCTGGCTATCAAGCCATCTGCATTTGTTGTTTTGCCATTTTTTGGCTTGTGGCTACTCGCTGTTCTTACCCGCGAGACCAACTGGGCCAATCGCTGGCGAGTGATTGAAACCAGGAATGTTATTGAACATAATGAAGCACAAAATCCTGAAATTGAGATTGTTGAAAAATCTCAATACACCTTGGTCGGAAAAACATTAGCGGTCTTGGCTGCGGTACTGGGATCTGTGCTGATCTTGGCCATCTTTTCGCTATTAGCGGGAGTGCACCCATTTGGCTGGATTTCAGCCCTAGTGCGACCTGGCAGTGTTCGAAGCTGGCTTGCGCCTTCCACCCTCATTGGAATGATGTCCTCAAATTTCTTCCATGTCCTTGGATTTGCTTCACACGCTGACAAAATCATCATGATTTGTCGACTAGTGGGCCTGTTCTTTTTGGCGGCTGGGCTGATTTACATCCTAAATTCAATTCAACGTAGATCAATCACCCGAAGTATCGCACTGGCATTTGTGGTTTTGGTCATTTGCAGTCCTGCGGTTCAGCCCTGGTACCTACTCTGGTTCATTCCACTTCTAGCGGCTACCGGACTAACTCAGAAGCATCTGCGCGTAGTAGTTAGTTTTGTGGTTGGCTTTGCAATACATGACATCGCCAACTCAGCAGAAACTGGAAATTCGTTCTTAGGTTTTAGTGACACCGTAGCAATCGTCATATCTGTTTTAATCCTGCTAGTTGCCATAATTAGCTCACCGCGCGAACGCGCGCTGCTACTCGGAACAGCTCACGACTCGGGGATGCTTCCAACCGGTGTTGCCGAACTTACCCGCTGGAATGCGATGCGATTCCAATGAACTGGCAGAATTGAGCTGTGAGCAACCGCGATTTAACGGCAGCAGGGATAACTGATCCAGAACTTCGGGCTAGTTACGAACTTTGTCGACAGCTAAATGCGGCACATGGTAAGACCTATTACTTGGCTACTCTCTTGTTGCCACCCGAAAAACGGCCTTATGTTCACGCACTTTACGGATTTGCTCGCTATGCCGATGAAATCGTTGATGACCTTGCCTCGACCCTGACTAATGAGCAAAAGGCACAGGCGCTCAAAACCTGGGGCGATAACTTCCTAGCACAGTATGAATCCGGTCAAACCGATGATGCTGTTTGCAAAGCCGTGCTAGACACAGTTCGTCGCTGGAACATCCCACGCGAACATTTCGAAGCGTTCTTGCATTCAATGACCATGGACCTAACGATTGGCACTTACCAGACCTACGAGGATCTGCACGAGTATGTTTATGGCTCAGCGGCGGTAATTGGGTTGCAGATGGTGCCGATTTTGGAACCATCAGACCAACAGGCATACGAACATGCGATGCAACTGGGAATTGCCTTCCAGTTGGCAAACTTCATTCGCGATGTTAACGAGGACTTAGATCGTGGCCGAATCTATCTGCCATTAGCTGAATTAGCACAGTTCGGTGTTACTCCGGAAATTCTAAATCAGCGTGTGGCAACCCCAGAAGTAAAGGCAGCTTTAAAGTTTCAAATTGCCCGAGTGCGCGATCTTGAAGAAAAATCGCGTGCTGGTATTCAAATGCTGAATCCTGCTGCTCAGCCCTGTATCGAAACTGCGCGAATTCTCTATTGCGGGATAGTGGAAGCCGTCGAAGCAATCGATTACGAGGTGTTCAAAAAGCGCGCTAAGGTCTCACTGGCTCGCAGATTGCAAGTCGCTGTGCCTGCTTGGTGGAAAGCGCGCCGGCTTTGGCGGAGTACGAGCCAACAACAAAAGCCAAATCAGTCTGATGATCCAGACGGTGATTTTGTGGTTATCATTTCTTGATATTGCTTTGTGAAAATCTAGGCGGACCAGCTTTGGGTTCGCGCTGGACTCCTCTGCGGCCGAGCCAAACCCACAAAGTTAATGACAGTAAGACTAAGGAAAACCCGAACATTAAATCCTCAACGGGCGCGTAAATCAATCGACCATGTCCGATGATTGGCGGGGCATTATCTATTGGCGTGCTTGCGCCGATAATCATTTCCCCGCTGTAGCGCACAATGCGCAGTCCAGTCAGTACACCATTTGAGACCAATTGAAAAAAGAAAATAATCGCATATGACATCCAGAAAATTCGACGGGTGAGCAACCTTGTGCGGAACACATACAGATCATTGAGCGCAGCTAAAAGTACCGCAACCAGTGCGATCTGCGTATAAGTCATTTCGTATCACCAGTACCTGTTTCCGACTCATCGCCCACTGACCAGTTCTTCATACTTCGAACAGCTTCCAAAGTCAGAATTGAACAAATGGGAATTGCGATGAAAAAGCAGATTTCCTCTAGTGGCACATTGGCGATTGCGATAATCCCTGTTACGTATTGAGGTGCGAAACTCCAATGTGCTCTAGAGATGGCGTAAACATCCCAAAGGGTAAATGTGAAAACAACAGGAACCAGTGTGAGCACGAGTCGCTGCCAGCGACGATAAACCCGGGTTCGCAGAAAAATCTCAAGTGATGCGGTGCCAAGTAAGCATGTTGCCAAGACACCTAGATAAGCGAACTGTCGCATCTGCATCAACTCCTCACGGATAACACGAATCTATCGTGCCTAGTGCCTACCGAGCGGTAACGGACAGTGCACTTAGAATTGTGGGGTGAGTGATGCAACGCCAGATCTACATCTTGGCACGGTGATTGACGAACGATATCGAATTGATGAACTCATCGCTCGCGGTGGCATGGCAACCGTCTACCGAGCCCTAGACCTGCGCCTGGGTCGAACTGTGGCCATAAAAATTCTCGCCCCAGCTTTCACTGCTGACCCTGGCTTTGTCGAACGATTCATGCTAGAAGCACGCTCTGCTGCAGCACTTACACATCCCAATGTGGTGGCTGTGCATGATCAGGGAGTTTCTGGCGGCTTCCCGTACTTGGTTATGGAATACGTGCCCGGCCGCACAATTCGCCAACTACTGGCGGTTAATGGTGCAATGGCCAGCGCTCACGCACTTGAGGTAATGAAATCAGTTTTGGCCGGCCTAGCTGCAGCTCACGAGGCTGGCTTTGTCCACCGCGATATCAAGCCAGAAAATGTATTGATTACTGACACTGGCTTGATTAAGGTCACCGACTTTGGTTTAGCTCGGGTAATCGATGATCGCCCAGTCAGTGATTCAACTGGCGCTGTCTTGCTAGGCACAATGGCCTACTTATCACCTGAGCAGGTTCAGCAGCGGGCACTAGATCAACGGTCGGATGTTTACTCGGCAGGTATTCTGCTTTTCGAAATGCTCACCGGGCGAGTCCCATACAGCGGCAATTCGCCAATTGAAGTCGCCTATATGCACGTCAACAATGATGTGCCAGCTCCAAGCAATTTTGCCCATGATGTGCCACCTTCGGTTGATCATCTAGTCTTGGCTGCTACTCGGCGTAATCCAAATGATCGGTTTGCTAACGCGCATGTGTTCTTAGACGCGGTCAATCGAGCTTCGTCTGCAGTTCCCGCCGCGGAAGCGTTAACTACAGTCTTGCCAACCCATCAAACGGTAGTTATGGCAAATCCTGGCCTTTCGGCACCGCCCGTAACACCAAGCCTTGCTCCGGTGCGAGTAGGCAAACGGGCCACATCCAAGCGCGTAAAACGCAATCGAATAATCGCAGGCGTAATTTACCTGGGTGCGGTATTGGCCGGCTTGGGCTGGTTCCTTTCGTCTGGAGCTAAATTTCCAATCCCAGATGTCGCTGGGCAGTCAATATCAACTGCAACCTTGAATTTGGAAAAGGCAGGCTTTAAAGTCACCTCAGCTGAAGTATTTTCTGAGACTGTGCCTAACGGAACAGTAGTTGAGACCGATCCTGCTGCTAATGAATCAGCTCGAAAAGGTGCAATTATCACCTTGAAAGTTTCTAAGGGCCAAGAACGCTACATAATTCCAAGTGATCTGGCGGGAAAAGACCCAAACGAGGTAACCGGTATTTTGCAAGACCTTACTCTTTCGGTAGCAAACACGGTTGAAGTCTTCGATGACAAGATAGCCAAAGGCAAAGTTGTTAGTTCTAATCCAAAGGGTGGCACCAAGGTAAAGCGGAACACACCCGTAACACTCAATGTCTCTAAAGGTCCAGCGCCCGTGATTGTGCCACCTATTGCTGGCCTGAACATTGCAATAGTGACTAAGAAGTTAGAAAAACTGGGATTGGTTGTTGACATCAAAGATCAGATTTTTGATTCAAGTCCAGTTGGTTCAGTGCTGTCCAGTGATCCAACCCCTGGTACAGGTCTGAAGAAAGGTGAAACAATTCACCTGACTATCAGCAAAGGTCCGCCACCCGTTGCTGTGCCAAATGTTGTTGGCCTCGATGTCGACTCGGCCAAAGAGATTCTGGCCAATGCTGGCTTTGAAGTCAGCGTTCAAAGTGAGGTAGTACTTGTTGTTTTGAACAAGGTTTACTCACAAGACCCAGCCGGAGGTTCGATGGCTACGCCCGGCACCACGATTACTCTGACAATCGTGTAATCAATAATGACCCGCTTAACAATTCGACCCAGCACATCAGCCACTGCCCTACTTATTTTTGTCACGGTAATTTGGGGCTTCACATTCGTCACCAATCAATACGTCCTGAAAACAATGCCGGCCACAGATCTACTTGCCTGGCGATTTTGCCTAGCTGCACTTTTGATGTTGGCTTTTAGGCCAAAAGCGATTAGCCAACTTTCTCGAACCGAACAAAAGCATGGCGTAATTCTTGGTCTTTATCTCGGCTTGGGTTATCTGGCCCAAATGATTGGATTAACCAAAACCACAGCAACCGCCTCAGGATTCATCACAGGAATGTTTGTGGTGCTAACACCGATTGTTGGCGGCCTAATTCTGCGTCAAAAAATCTCGGCATTTGCTTGGCTTGCCGTTGTCTTGGCTGCAGTTGGGCTTTCCTTAATTGCGCTCAAAGGAACCACGGTCGGCAGAGGCGATTTGATTACTTTGGTTTGCGCCGTAATGTTTTCATTTCACATAGTTTTTCTCAGTCGCTGGTCCAAATCTGAAATCGTTTTTGGCTTAACTACTTTGCAGTTGCTGGTCACTGGAATTTTCAGCCTATTACTCAGCTTGGCTACTGGTGGGCCAAGCGTATCGAGCGATGGCATGGTGTGGCTCTCCATCGCCATCCTGGTTTTGTTTGCCTCATGTTTGGGTTTCTTTGCTCAGACTTGGGTGCAAAGTAAGGTAAGCGCAACCAGAGCTGCCATCATTTTGACGATGGAACCAGTGTTCGCAGGCATCGCAGGAGTCACTATTGGAACCGACGATTTGAGCAAGAGATTAGTTGCTGGAGCACTCTGTATTTTGACTGCCATGTACTTGGTGGAACTCAGGCCCAACAAACCCGAGGCCATAATTTCCTTAGAGCGTTAACGAATTCGCAGCATGTCGGCGACTTGGAAGGCCAAGTCCAGACTCTGCACTCGGTTCAACCGTGGGTCACAGGCAGTTTCATATCGGAAGGGTAAATCGGCTTCGGCGACTCCACTGACACCACCTAGGCACTCGGTTACATCATCACCAGTTAGCTCGATGTGGATTCCGCCTGGATGAGTGCCAGCTGCGCGGTGGACTTCAAAGAAACCCTTAACCTCATCGAGCACATCATCAAACAAGCGGGTTTTGTGTCCAGATGCAGCTTCCTTGGTGTTGCCATGCATTGGATCACACATCCAAACCACTGGCTGGTCAGTATCTTGAACCGTTTTCACCAGCGCCGGCAACACATCACGAATAGTGCCTGCACCCATGCGCGTAATGAAAGTTAGTCTGCCTGGGATCTTTTCGGGATTCAGCTCATCCAGTAGAGCGTGCACAATTTCGGGCGTGGACTTAGGACCGAGTTTTATGCCAATTGGATTCTTGATTTTGGAAACAAAATCAATGTGCGCACCATCGAGATCGCGCGTTCGCTCGCCTACCCAAACGAAGTGACCAGAAACATCGTACAAATTTCCCGAACGAGAATCTATGCGAGTCAATGGCTTTTCGTAATCTAAAAGCAGAGCTTCGTGGCTAGCATAAACATCTGCCCTTCGGAATTCTTCTGGATCTGCGCCGCATGCTGTCATAAATGAAATAGCCCGATCAATGTCGGCGGCCATTTCTTCGTAGCGCTTCCCCGGTGTTGACTCGCTCACAAAATCTTGATTCCACGCGTGCACCTGTCGCAGGTCAGCATAACCACCTTGTGTGAATGCGCGTACGAGGTTCAATGTGGCGGCACTGGCGTGGTAAGTCTGTACCAAGCGCATCGGATCTGGAGTACGGGATTCGGCGGTGAACTCAAGTCCATTGACTGCGTCGCCACGGTATGACGGAAGTGAAACATCGCCAATTGTCTCCAGGCCAGCGCTTCGCGGCTTGCCATACTGTCCGGCAATTCGACCTATCTTGACCACCGGCAGCGATGCTCCATAGGTGAGCACGATAGCCATCTGCAGCAGCGTCTTGAGTCGAGCGCGAATAGAGTCAGCGGTATTTGCTGCAAAAGTTTCAGCGCAGTCCCCGCCTTGTAAAACAAAAGCCCGACCTAGGGCGACTTCACCCAGTTTCGTCGTCAGGTCATCACACTCGCCAGCGAAGACCAATGGGGGTAAACCGCGCAGAATGCTTTGTGCCTGCGCAAGTGCCTCAGCATCTGGCCATTCAGGCTGCTGTGCGGCTGGCAAATTGGGCCAAGTAATTTCACTCACGCTATCTAGGTTAGTCGGGCAAGGCGAGTAACACTAAATCCAGAAACGAAATCTCCCGGCTGAAGTGCTTTTAGTTTTAGGAGCTAACCACGATGCGCGTAAGTAAAATGTGCCCGATAGATTAGAAGCCATGACTGTTAAAAAAGTAGCCCTCTTAACCGCAGGCGGTCTAGCCCCTTGTTTATCTTCCGCAGTTGGCGCACTTATTGAGCGCTACACCGAAGTCGCTCCGGACATCGAGATCATTGCCTACCGCAATGGCTACCACGGCCTACTTCGTGGCGATTCAATCAAGGTAACTGATGAAGTTCGGGCCAACGCTCATTTACTTCAAGCATTCGGTGGCTCGCCAATCGGCAATAGCCGAGTCAAGCTCACCAACGTTAAAGACTGTGTGGCTCGTGGCCTGGTCAAAGAGGGTGAAGACCCGCAGAAGGTTGCTGCCGACCAACTTGTTGCCGACGGTGTTGATGTATTGCACACCATTGGTGGCGATGACACCAATACTGCGGCCGCAGATTTAGCGGCTTACCTCGCTGGAAATAATTACGGTCTCGGTGTTGTCGGACTTCCTAAAACCATTGACAACGACGTCTTCCCGATTGCGCAGTCACTAGGCGCTTGGACCGCTGCCGATGAAGGTGCTCGCTACTTCAGCAATGTAGTTTCAGAACACACGGCAAATCCACGCATGTTAATCGTGCACGAAGTTATGGGTCGTCACTGTGGCTGGCTAACGGCAGCAACAGCTGTTAGCTACCAGAAGTTTCTTGATGAAACGAAGTGGCTAGACGCTTTTGGAGTTGCCCGGATTCGCCGTGACATTCACGCAGTTTATGTACCCGAACTCGACATTGACTTGGCCGCCGAAGCAACTCGCTTGAAGGCTGTCATGGACGAACTTGGCAATGTGAACATCTTCCTAAGTGAAGGTGCGGGCGTTGATTCCATCGTGGCCGAACTTCAGGCACGCGGCGAAGAAGTTCCGCGTGATGCCTTCGGCCATGTGAAGATTGACAAGATTAACCCTGGTGAATGGTTTGCCAAGCAGTTTGCTCCAATGATTGGCGCCGAGAAGGTGCTGGTTCAAAAGAGCGGCTACTACTCCCGTTCCGCCCCTGCCAATGCGCGAGATCGCGAACTCATCAAGGCCTGCGCCGAAGTTGCCGTTCAGGCAGCGCTTGATGGTGTGAGTGGCTTGGTTGGACAAGATGAAGATCAGGGTAACGTAATTCGTGCATGCGAGTTCGAGCGCGTAGCCGGAGCCAAGCCGTTCGATACAAATCAGGATTGGTTCAACGAATTGCTGAACAACATCAACCAGCCAAAAGGTGCGCCTGTTTCAGGTCACTAATAATCTCGAAATATGCCTACCTCGAATCGCGCGCTGAAAGAGAATGCAATTCTCGAAGCAACTTTGGCGCAGCTTCAGGAAACGGGCACGGCAAACATTTCGATGCAGCAAATTGCTAATCGCTGTTCTATGACCCGAAGTGCTGTGTATCAATACTTTGCATCGGTTGAAGATATCTTTGCCGAACTAGTGATTAACGACATGGCCGATTTGGTGAATCAGATTGAGGCACAGATTCAAGACATTTCTGATCCACTGCTGCAGATCCACGCTTGGGTTGAACAATCACTGGCTCACCTATCGGATGGACAGCATGCCCAAATCCGAAAGTTAAGCGAAATTAATCTCGCTGATGCCAAGCGAAACCTGCTTAGAATCCTGCATGGTCAATTCATGTTGACCTTGATGAACCCTGTGGCCAAGGTGTATCCCACTAATGCCGAGTCAGCATGCGCTTACATCGCTGCCATCGTTAATTCGGCTGCCAATCGAATTGATGCCGGGGCCGACTTTGAAGTTGAACTTAATGCTGCTTTGAAGTTTGTAACCGCAGCGCTCGCCAATTAAAAGCCGGCCCCCGTAAATCAATTAACTACTTTGAGACTTTTACAGTCCAAGTAAACGTAGTTCGAGCACCGCGAAGATTCTCGGCGGCCGTAGCCGTCACTACGCAATCACCAGCAGCTAGACCTTTTACATACACATTCTTTGCAGTTGCGGTGATAGAGCACAGTCTGCTGTTGTTTACCGCCCACGTCAGCACCTCACCGCGGTTAGTCACTAGCGGCAACTTGGCAAGTTCAGTGGATCGACCTTTTATTAACCTAAAGGTGCTCGGCTTCGTGGACCACTTCGCAACAGTTTGCGATTTTTTAACTGGCGAGCTGAAGGCAATCAATTGCAGAGTGTCTAGGCTGCGATCACTAAGACCATTGAAGTCTCGTTCGATATAAATTCCACAGGTCACCAACTGGCAATCAACATTGCCCTTAGAGCCCTTGAATTCGCCCCAAACTTTAAATGGAACCGGCTTGCTAGCATCGACCCCACCCATACCCAAAGCAGCGGGCCAGACCGATGCCCAGACAGCATTGGCATTGTCACAGTTGGTTGGTCGTGCCGTGACATCGCTGATAGCACACTCGCGAACATAAACACCTTGGTTAGTTGCCAGACCATTGATGGTTATCGTAAAGACCTCGCCGGCATCTACGAAGTTGGTTGCCCTGCTTGCGGTTATGGTCAAATTGCTAACCTTGATTGGGATGAGAGTGTCCAAACTGCGATCGCTAAAATCGACATGGTCACGCATTGCCATAATCGCGCAGTTGGCTGGTGCACAATCTTTCCCATTGATAGTGCGTAAAACTTTGAACGGCTGACTTTGCGACGGATCTGATGCGCCACGGCCAGGTCCAATCCAGAGGGATGAGCCAACATTTTGCTGCTTTGTGCAGTCATTCGGGTCACTGGACGGAGCACCATTGATGAGATAGCACTCACGGACATAAACACCTTTACCGGTCGGCAAATTGTTTACTTTGACCGAGATGATCTGGCTATCCGCAATTCCAAATGATTGGGACAAGCTGATTGAAAGGCTGTCGGCTTTCGCTGACGTAGCAGTTAGGCCACTAATCAGAAGCGCTGCGGCCAATGCAACCTTGAGTTTCTTTAACATGATGTTCCTTCTGTATTTGCGTTTCGAGATGACTTGTCTTGCATTGATAACTTGCTGTTTTGCCTGAATTTGTAGACCTCTCGAAGTTTTATTTGAATGTGATTGGCACGATTACATCTGCACTTCGGTTCTCACTGTCGGTGTGATCAGCTCGAGTAACGACGGCACATTTGGTGACTTTGCAATCTGTCTCGTCAATCATGCGGGCAACGGTTACTTTCACTTGAAATGAGCCCAGCTTGGTGAATTTCTTCACCGCACTCGATGGCACAAACCACGGCTTGTGTGAGGTAATCCAAATAGATCCTTTTGATGAGCCCTTGATGTTGATTCCGCCGTAGCAATGTTCAGGCTTAGTGTTCGGTTTGGGCATTTCACAAAAAGCGACATAGATTCCAAAATCGCGGTTGTACTTTTTTCCAACTACCGTCAAGGTTTGCCCGTCAACTACGGCTCGGGCTGGAGTTACTGTCAAAATCTGACCGGAAGCACCTCGACCTGATGCCGATTTGCCCTTAGTTGTGGCGGCAATACTACTTAACGGCATCACCAAACAAAGTCCAAGAGCAATCAGGATTTTTGCAAACTTCACAAATAGAAAACTATTGAAAATTCAATTTTTAATTCTGACAAAGTGTCAGACAAATAGGCGGATTTGTGAGGTTGCCAGCGGGCTTTGCGAATTGATTAGCGCCAAGTGTGTGCCAAGCGCGGGGTTCGCCATTTAACTGGGCCAAAGGCTAGCAACTTAACTTTCTGGACGCTTCGCCTTGGCACGAGATGCGTACATATCGACATACTCTTGGTGGGTCAGTTCCATGATCTTGTACATGATTTCGTCGGTGAGTGAACGAAGAACAAACCGATCTTCTTCCATTCCGTAGTAGCGCGAGAAATCAAGTGGCTTTCCAATTCGAATGCCGACATCGACGTTGAAGTTTGGTCTAGTCCGACCAATCGGTTGCACTTTATCGGTATTGATCATGCCGATCGGAATAACGGGTACGCGTGCCTCCAGTGCCATTCGGGCGACGCCAGTTTTACCGCGATACAACTTTCCATCTGGTGACCGTGTGCCTTCTGGATAAATACCAAGCAAGTTTCCTTCTTTGAGGATTCGAACGCCGGTGTCGATAGCCGCGGTACTTGCATTGCGGCCACCAGTTCGATCGACTGGAACCTGGCCAGCTCCTTTAAAGAATGCAGCCGTCACTTTCCCTTTTACACCAGTTCCAGTGAAGTACTCACTCTTGGCCAAAAACGTGATCTTGCGCGGCACTTTAACGGGCAAAAAGATTGAATCAGAAAATGACAAATGGTTGCTGGCCAGAATTGCTCCACCTTCAGCCGGAATGTTCTCCAGCCCAATTACCCAAGGGTGAAACGACACGTCGATAGCTGGGCCAATTGCCACATTTTTGAGAAACTTGTAAAAGCCTTCAGATTCTGACACAACCAATACGCTAGTCACCCTGGGCCCCAACTGCAAAACACTTGCCGAAAAAGTGGGGTTAGCCCAAATTTAAGTCGCTAAACCTGCCACACTTAAGTAATCTTTTCGGAAATAGCGAAGTGAGGTTTCAGTCAGATGCGCGAACTTTTTGAGCCGCCACTCGCCCCACAAATTTCCACTGGCAACCTATCCGACCACGTTGAATACAATGCCAGAGCTCATCCAGAACACGCTGTTTTTGCCACTGCTTCAGATGCTGGGTGGAATCCAATTTCGAGTGTGCACTTTCGCAATCAAGTACGCGGCGTTGCCAAGGGTTTAATTGCAGACGGGATTGCCACTGGCGACCGAATCGCCATCTTTGCACGCACTGTGTATGAATGGTCGGTTGTCGACTATGCCATCTGGTATGCGGGGGCAATCAGCGTGCCAATCTATGAGACTTCGTCCCCCGAGCAAATCGAATGGATGATGTCGGATGCCAATGTGGTGGCAACTTTTTTTGAAACTAACCGAAATGTAGTTTCCTTCAATGAGGTTGCTGAACGATTGCCGAAAATGACAAATCGATATGTATTTTCCGAAGGCGCTCTGGCTGACCTGACCACTCGTGGGCAAGAAATTTCTGATGAGGTGTTGGAGCAGCGACGTACCAAAGCAACGCCTGAAGACATTGCCACGATTATCTATACCTCGGGCACAACCGGTCGGCCAAAAGGCTGCATGCTTACTCATGGCAACTTCATGGCGGAATGTGACAACTTGATTCAAATCTTGCCGGAGGTTTTTGGAACTCCTGAAGCTTCCACATTGCTGTTCCTGCCTCTTGCACATGTATTCGGGCGAATGATCGAACTGGCGATGTTTCGTGGCCGAGTAACTATTGGGCATTGCCCCAATCCAACTGCCTTGTTAAAGCAACTGCAATCCTTCAAGCCAACATTCTTATTGGCGGTGCCTCGGGTATTTGAAAAGGTCTACAACACCGCTGGCACCAACGCGCAAAAAGAAAGTCCCATCAAAGGCAGAATTTTTGACAAGGCAGCAGCCGTTGCGATTGCCTACAGCAAAGCGACCGAGAACGGCAAAGCCTCGCTTATTTTGAAATTCCAGCATTCACTTTTCGACAAGTTGGTGTACAGCAAGCTGCGCACAGCCATGGGTGGTCGCGTCACGCATGCCATCTCCGGTGGCGCATCATTAGGCGCACGGCTTGGGCATTTCTATCGTGGACTTGGCATCATGATTTTGGAAGGCTACGGCATGACCGAAACCACTGCTGGAGCCACAGTGAATCGACCGCAAGCGCTAAAGATCGGCACGGTTGGCAAACCGGTTCCTGGCACCTGCGTGCGCATTGCCGATGACGGAGAAGTGCTACTGCGCGGTCATCACATCTTTAAGGGCTACTGGAATAACGAGGCGGCAACTGCTGAACTGCTCGGCGAAGATGGCTGGCTACATAGCGGTGACATTGGCGAGCTAGATTCGGCGGGCTTCCTGAGGATAACTGGACGGAAAAAGGAATTAATCGTCACTGCCGGCGGCAAAAATGTTGCGCCAGCGGTGCTTGAAGATCGGCTTCGGGCCCACCCGTTAATTAGTCAGTGTGTAGTAGTTGGTGACGCCCTGCCCTACATCGCAGCCCTAGTGACTCTTGATGAAGATGCACTACCTGCGATCTTGGAAGCTAACAAGATTGCAAAAGAACCAATGGCTCAATTGGTCACTAGCAAGGAAGTTCGGGCCTTAGTCCAGCAAGCGGTGAACGATGCTAATAAAGCGGTCTCTAATTCTGAGGCGATTAAAAAATTTGTTATCTTGCCGCACGACCTCACCATTGACAATGGCTATTTGACCCCGAAGTTAAGTATTCGTCGGCATTTGATTACCGTAGATTTCGCTGAGCAAATCGCCAGCATGTATCGCTAGAGGAAGCCATGGCCACGAAAAAGCCTAAAGTTCAAGCAGTACGCAAGCCTCAAACTACAGCCCTGGAAGTGCATCCAGCGCTGATCATTGGATTAATTGTCAGCGCATTTATCGCAACCCGATATTGGGCAGCGGCTGCAGGCTTACAGTGGATTAACTACCCAAATGGCAAGGCGCTGTTTTCTGATGTCACGCTTTATGACTTCTGGGGATTCAATATTGCTAAGGGAACTTTCCCAAATGGTCCGGGCATTCCAACCGATCAACTTTGGACAAATGATGCTTGGCAATATCCGGCGCTAGCAGCAATGATATTTATCCTTGGTGTCAAAATTCACACCGGCATGTCGGGCTTCATCTCACTTGCAATAGCAGCTGATGCTGTTCTGTTGGGACTCTTGATTTGGGCAGGCCGGCAGCAGAAATACGCAAATGGTCGAGTTGCCAGCAAGGCCAACTACATCCCAGCTTTGATTTGGTTGAGCGCGCCGCTATTAGTTGGTCCACTACAAGTTGGCCGCTTTGACGTTTTTCCAACACTTGCTATTGTTGCTGCCCTACTTGCAACAACAAGTGCCAGACGCTTTGGCATCTTCATCGCCCTTGGCTTTTTGCTAAAAGTGTGGCCAGTCTTTGGCTTACTTGGGCTAGCTAAATCGAAATTTAAAGAAGGTTTCTTGTGGTTTGCTGGCGTAAGTGTTTCGGTGACCGCACTCTTATATTTGTGGTGGCCGGGCAGTTTGTCCTTCATCACTGGCCAGGGTAAGCGTGGGTTACAGATTGAATCAATCGGCGCTCTGCCCTACATGATGTTTGGTCAAAAAGATGATCGCAATGCCATTGCGTTTCGCTACGGTTCTTGGGAAGTTAATGGACCAGGAACAAAATATGTCTCACTGGCCATGACTCTGGTGTTGGTGATCTTGATCGCAATTCTGGCTTGGTGGCGTTGGCAGGGCCGACTCGAAGCAATTCCTGGTGCCGACATTGCCTTACTTGCCGTTTTAATTTCAATGTGTACGAGCCGAGTGCTTTCACCGCAATATTCAATCTGGGTAATGGGACTTTTGGCCGTGGCTGCTTTTAGTCAACAACCACGCTTCTGGACCATCGCTGGCCTGCTGTTAACTTCAGTGGCACTTGGTCAATACCTGTTCCCTGGGAAGTACAGCAACTTCCAGCTTCTTCATACCGATGGAGTGATGATTCAAACTTTGCGTATTGTCTGCTTGGTTGCGGCAACCGTGATGTGTTGGCGCAATGTAGTTAAGCGGTTGAAGCCGGCCAACTAATCCAGAAGCAGTTTTAAGGTAGTAGCGGCGTTATCCCAAGTCCAGTGCTGTTCAATCCAAATTCGGCCAGCAGCGCCAAGTTGTTTGCGAAGCGGTTCGTCATTGAGTAATCGCACACAAGCTCGAACAATCTCTTCCTGACTTCGCCCCTGCACAACTAAGCCGGTCTGTCCGTTTAGCACCGCATCTGGCGCGCCACCAGAATCGCCAGCAATAACTGGTAAGCCACTTGCCGACGCTTCTAGATAAACAATGCCTAAGCCTTCAACATCCCAGCCCGCATTTCGGGTGCGACATGGCATGGCAAATACATCGCCCGTTAGATACCAAGTAGGCAAGTTCGCATAATCAACTCGGCCGGCAAAGTGCACCGAATTTTGCAACCCTAGCTCGCGAACTTTCTTCTCAAGCGCCCCGCGATAAGGACCATCGCCCACAATCACAAGCGCTACATTTGAAACTTCGCGAGCAATTGCAGGCAATGCATCGATAAGAGCGTCTTGACCTTTGCGTGCCATTAAGCGCGAAACACAAACAATTGTCGGCCGACCGCTAAACCCGATCTGTTCGCGCAACACATTCGCCGAAGCCAACTGAGACGGATTGAATAACACCGGATCCACTGCGGGCGCCAGTTTCACTAACTTGTTTTGATCTTGTTTGCGCAGCGCTGTGGCAATGCGAGTTTTGGTGTAGTCACCTAGGTAAGTAAGCACATCAACCGATGTGCCAATCTTGCGAATCGCAGAAGAGGTGACTGGTGTGCGCGCCCAGCCAACTTCATGACCATGAGTTAGCGCCACGATTTTGGTAACACCGAGTGGTCGAAGTTTAGGTGTCATCAAGGCAAGTGGAGCTGCTGCGCCGAACACCACGCGAGTTGCCCCAGTCTCGGCAATAACTTGGCGAACTAATTTAAAGGTTGAATTAGTTGGCAATAAAACAGCATGTGCACTGCGCACAACTCGATAGGCCTGCTGGGCATCAAACTCGGCATCTCCAGCAAACTTTGAGGTAACAACGGTCACATCAGCGGGATTAAACCTGCGAACGAGTTCATACACAAAAGTTTGGATGCCACCGGAGCGTGGCGGGAAGTCGTTGGTTACGAACACGGTATGGGTCATGCGGCTGCCACCGCACTACTGCGCCCCGCGCCGGATTGACCCTCAAACCACATGAGTCCATCTTGCCCTAATGCGGTTAGCCAGTTGCGCTGGCTCCATCGGAATTAACATCCGAGTTAGCAGAGCCCGAACCTTTAATCAAGCGCAGTGGCTTTACTAATCCGGCATCGGCCAGAACTTGTAGCACTGGCGCATCCTGCTCAATTGATGACGGCATAGGTCCAAGTAACGCGGTGACGACACAGTCACCACATTCAATGTCGCGGACAACGCAAGTTTGGCAATCTATTAACACGGCTACTCCTTAGGGGACTTGCAGTTTCTACCGATGGGACGGGTCTTGAATTAACTCAAAAGTAATTTGCGCCTCTGACATTTTTTGTCGGCATCTAGCCCTAAGGTTTAGTCAGTGCCTAGATTGAGGTTTTAAATGCTTGATGTTGGATTCATACTGAACCGCTCCCCATTGGGCCGGCTTTGGACCGACAGCGTTTTTGTGATCGTTGACCTTGAAACCACTGGCTTTTCTTCTAGCTTTTCGGCAATCACCGAAATCGGCGCGGTAAAAATTCGTGGCACCGAAGTTTTAGAAGAATTTCAAACTTTTGTGAACGCGGGCGTGTCGATTCCTTGGCGCATCACCGAAATTACCGGAATTTCCCAAAGTCACATTGATGATGCTCCAACACCCGATATAGCACTGGCCGAGTTCCTGGACTTCGCTGAATTTCATGTTGAAGATCAAACAACCGGCTACCCAATTTTGGTTGCCCACAATGCCCCGTTTGATGTTGGGTTCTTGAAGGCAGGCTGCGCACGACATGACATCAATTGGCCGAGTCCAACAACTTTAGACACAGTCAAGTTTGCTAATCGATTCTTACCTAGAGGCACCGTCGACAACTACAAACTCGATACATTGGCAAATCATTTTGCCGTACCCACTGCTCCGAATCACCGCGCACTTGATGATGCCAAAGCCACGACCGAAGTTCTATGGAATTTAATTGATATCGCTGTGCAACGAGTAAGTGCTGATTCGAAAAAGTAATTCTGCGCAATTAGTTCGCGCTTAACGCAAAGCGCTGGCTTACTGAAATCAACACATTCAAAACAGTCGCCGCCGCGCCAGAATCAAGCGACTGGTACGCAACTGGCAGCGCCTTAGCGGTGCGCGATGCGACTGGCTCGGAAACATCGCCAAAGTGAGCTAGTCCCCCAGCGGCGTCATAGGCCACCAAAGCTCCAGCGGCATTCAACGCAACCACATCACGAATGTAAGCGAAGTTGCCGTCACTGCGACCCGAGACAATCGCTCGAATCACATCGGCGTTAAATGCTGGATCGCCACCGCGTAGATGCTCAATAGTTGCGGGCGCTAAACCGAGGCTGGCTGGGTCGAGCACGCTGTGTCGCACTGAGCCGTCAGTCACATCCCAAACTTGCGAAGGACTTGAGGTTGAAAGTTCATCAAGGCCCTCGTCACTTCGCACCACAATCGACTTCAAGCCACGCGAGCGTTGCACCTCGGCCAGAATCGGAGCCATCCGCGCATCAGCACAACCGATAAGCGCGGCCGCGGGCTGGCCGGGATTGGCAAGCGGACCGAGCACATTAAACACAGTTGGCACACCAAGTTCTTTACGAACCGCTCCGGCATGACGCATCGCCGGATGATGTGACGGCGCAAAACAAAATGCAATCCCCGCATCGGCAACACAAGAGGCAACCAATGTCGGCGGCATATCGATGGCCACACCCAACTGTTCAAGCACATCGGCCGTTCCCGACTTGGAGGAGATCGCCCGATTACCGTGCTTCAATACGGGCGCTCCGGCGCCAGCTACGGTCAAGGCAGCCATCGTTGAAATGTTGACCGTGTGTGCGCCATCGCCGCCGGTGCCGACCACATCAACGGCCAAGCGATCCAATTGAACTCGCACGGCGTTTTCCAGCATGGCATCAACCAGACCTTGCACTTCAATGGCAGTTTCGCCCTTGACCCGAAGGCCCATGATGAAGGCGGCTATTTGAGCGTCGGTTGCTGTGCCAGACATTAGGGTATGCATGGCCCAATGTGCTTGTTCGGCGGTTAAATCAGTGCCACGGCTAACTAGCGTGAGCACATCTTTCCAGGTAAAGCTTTCGGCGCTCATGACTGGCCTTATTTGGCAGGGGCTGACAATAAATCGAGAGCAGCCTGTACCAGCGAGCGTGGATCGATGGGATGAGCCACAATAGCCTCGGCGCGTGACCATGTGGCCAACCAACGATCGTCAGCGCGACCCACGAGCAAAATAGCCGGCGGGCAATTGTAAATTTCATCTTTAATCTGACGGCAAATTCCCATACCGCCAGCTGGAACTGCTTCACCATCTAAAATCACGAGGTCAAATGGCCGCTTATCAAGCGCAGCAATAACTGCAGGTTCAGTCGCGCATTCGAAAATGTCTACATCCGAGATGTCCTCGGAGGGCTTGCGACCAAGGCTGGTGCGAACGGTATTGCGAACGTTTACATCATCGCTGTAAACCAATACTTTTAAGACGCGATCTGGTGAACTCACATCCCTAGCCTAATGCAGGCTAAGTGTTACCAACCTCACGAGTGCTAAATCGGGTCCAAGGCGCAGAGTCGTGCCAATAAAGCACTAAACTTAAGGGCGTGACTACCTCTTCTGCCGTGCGAGTTCCACGTCAAGTTGACCGCCCAAATATGGTTTCCGTTGGCACCATTGTTTGGCTCTCTAGCGAATTGATGTTCTTTGCCGCCCTATTCGCGATGTACTTCACTTTGCGCTCGGTAAACCCAGAAATTTGGGCCGAAACAGTCAAGGATTTGAACATCCCGTTCGCTTCGGTGAACACGACAATCCTGGTGCTTTCTTCGGTTACCTGCCAGATGGGTGTGTTCGCAGCCGAACGGGGCAACGTCCAAGGGCTTCGTCGCTGGTTCATCCTGACCTTCCTGATGGGCGCGTTCTTCATTGGTGGCCAGGTGGCCGAATATGCAGCCCTGGTGCACGAAGGCCTGACCATCTCGTCTTCACCATATGGTTCAGCGTTCTATCTCACCACTGGCTTTCACGGCCTGCACGTAACCGGCGGGCTTATTGCTTTTCTTTATGTTTTAGGTCGAACCTATGCGGGCAAAAGTTTTACTCACGAAAAAGCGACATCAGCCATCGTGGTCTCTTACTACTGGCACTTTGTCGATGTAGTTTGGATCGGCCTGTTCGCAACAATTTATTTGATTAAGTAATCGACTCGAAAAGGAACTATTCGTGGCAATCAGCCGAAGGCACCCAGCAGCACTACTCGCTGTGCTCGTTGTTGGCCTAGCAACTACTGGAGTGGCCTACGCAGCCGCTAGTTCAAGTGCGCCGACGCAGAAAGTCGTTGCCTCACAAACCCAAATTGAGGAAGGCAAGCAACTGTTCCTCGTAGGTTGCTCTTCGTGCCATGGTTTAGCAGCGCAAGGGTCTTCTGATGGCCCATCCTTAATTGGAGTTGGCGCAGCAGCTGTTGACTTCCAGGTTGGCACTGGCCGAATGCCACTTGCCGCTCCTGGTGTGCAGGCCATGCCAAAGATGCCGGTCTATGACGAAGCCCAGACGGCGGCATTAGCGGCCTATGTGGCATCACTTGGCGCTGGCCCAGCAATTCCAACTGCCGATCAACTTAAAACCGACGAAGCAGATCTGGTTCTTGGGGGCGAACTATTTCGCACTAACTGTTCGCAATGTCATAGCTTCTCGGGTCGTGGCGGTGCGCTATCAGCAGGTCGAATGGCGCCGAGTTTGATGAAGTCTGATGCCAAGCGCATTTATGAGGCCATGATTACTGGACCGCAGGCGATGCCCGTTTTTAGCGATAAAACCATAACGCCACAAGAAAAGCAGGCAATCATCAAATACATCAAGGAGTTGCAGAAGCAGGAGAACCCTGGTGGCTTCTCACTGGGTCGCCTTGGCACAGTAACCGAAGGATTGTTTATCTTCGCCGTTGGCTTAGTGGCCTTAATTGGCGTTGCGGTTTGGATCGGAGCCAAAGCGAAATGAGCGACTTGGAGCATCTAGCAAATGAAGAGCCCATCGGCAGTGTTGACGGCATTGATGTTGTAAGCGGTAAACCAGTCTTCCCCCTAGGTCCGCACGCACCACGCCGAGCTGACATCGACCCCAAGGCAGCAAGACGAGCTGAGCGCCAAGTTGCGATTATGTTCGCCTCGGCTGCTCTGCTCATCTTGGGTTTTGTTGTGGTGTATGTGAAAGTGCCAACGAGTAAATCAGCCAACTTCCCAATCGTGGGCAATGCCAGCGTGAGCAATGTTTTGCTGGGCACACTCTTCGGCTTAGGCATGTTCCTGATTGGCGCTGGCGCAATTCACTGGGCTAAGAAACTCATGCCAGATGTTGAAGTTGCTGAAGAGCGCCATGAAATGCGTTCGACCCCAACTGCGCGTCAGGAATTTGCTGCTGCGGTTAAACAAGGCGCTGCTGAATCCGGTTTTGGCGAACGCAAAATCATCCGCCGCACACTTCTCGGAGCACTAGCACTCTTTCCAATTCCGCTGGTGGTATTACTTCGCGATCTTGGTCCAATGCCAGGTACACGTCTTCGCAAGACCCTTTGGGACTCGGGAGTCCACATTGTTACCGACCCAACGATGCGCAAACTACGCCCCGAGGATATTCCAATTGGGGGACTAGTAAATGCGATTCCCGAGAATTTAGCGCACAAAGAAGAAGAAGACGGTAACCTCAACGAGCGCGGTAAAGCCTCTATCATTTTGGTACGCATGGATCCGGCTGACATTGTTTCGCAGCAAGGCAAAGACTGGGACTATCAGGGCATCCTTGCTTATTCAAAGATTTGCACTCATGTTGGTTGCCCAATTTCGCTCTACCAACAGCGCACGCACCACTTGCTGTGTCCGTGCCATCAATCTACATTTGATTTATCAGACTCGGGCAATGTGGTCTTCGGGCCAGCTGCGCGTCGCATGCCACAGCTTGCGATCACAGTTGATGCCGAAGGTTACTTAGTAGCGAAGCAAGGGTTCGCCGAACCCGTAGGACCAAGTTTTTGGGAGCGTGGCTAATGAGTACCACTCATTACGAAGATCCAACTACCCCAGTTGGTAAAGCAGCCGTTTATGTTGATGAGCGCTTAGCGCCTGCTGGTTTCATGAAGCGCCTACTCACCAAGGTGTTCCCTGATCACTGGTCGTTCATGCTCGGTGAAATAGCGCTCTACAGTTTCATCATCTTGCTACTTTCTGGCACCTATCTCACTTTGTGGTTCAAACCATCGATGACTGAAGTTATCTACAACGGTTCTTACCTTCCGCTTAAAGGCGTAAAGATGTCTGAGGCGTACTCCTCCACATTGGACATCTCGTTTGATGTTCGTGGTGGCTTGCTGATGCGCCAGATTCATCACTGGGCTGCGCTGTTCTTTGTAGCTGCAGTATCGGTGCACTTACTTCGCGTGTTTTTCACTGGCGCTTTCCGTAAGCCACGGGAAATCAACTGGGTAATCGGCACTGGCCTACTAACTCTTGCCATTCTTGAAGGTTTCGCAGGCTATTCCCTACCAGACGATCTACTTTCGGGCACTGGTCTTCGCATTGCAGAAGGCATTGTGCAGGCCATTCCACTTGTGGGCACCTACTTGGCGATGTTCTTATTCGGTGGCGAGTTCCCTGGCACAGATTTCATCTCACGCCTGTACTCAGTTCACATTCTTCTCATCCCAGGTATTTTGCTTGGCCTAGTTACTGCCCACTTGCTGATGGTGGTTTACCAAAAGCACACCCAGTTCCCTGGCCCAGGCCGCACCGAAAGCAACGTGGTTGGTTACCGCCTAATGCCGATCTACATGGCTAAAGCTGGCGGTTTCTTCTTCGTGGTGTTTGGTATCACTACCTTGATTGCCGGCCTTGTGACCATCAACCCGATTTGGCTTTACGGCCCTTACACACCATCACAGATCACTGCTGGTTCGCAGCCCGACTGGTACATCGGTTGGCTCGATGGCGCTGTGCGTGTGACCCCGAACATTGAGACTTCTGCTTTTGGTCACACCATCAGCTGGAACATCTTGATTCCTGCCCTGATTATTCCGGGCATCATGTTCACCGCTCTTGGCCTTTACCCATGGATTGAGGCTTGGGTGA
>Ga0214917_10000249_pt1 | contig 70046 bp, 61 predicted proteins | sample LL_1208_BB_MetaG_FD_177983 | JGI IMG/M metagenome (GOLD analysis project Ga0214917, IMG submission 177983) | Freshwater microbial communities from Lake Lanier, Atlanta, Georgia, United States - LL_1208_BB | ecosystem: Environmental > Aquatic > Freshwater > Lake | place: USA: Georgia | collected... | reverse complement strand
TGATTCTATTGTGAACTTTCATACTTGTTATTTTATACCACATATTTCCCGTTATACCGCAAACTTTGTTTTTACATCCACAAGAAACTATTTTCCCTTCTCTTAGGTGTGTTCCAAATATTTTTTTCTCTATCCCACATTCACATCTACAAAGATATTTTATATGACCGTTCTTGTTTTTGTCACATTCATCAATCACAGTTAGTTTGCCAAATTTTTTATTTAACATATTTATTTTTTTCATATTTCACACTTGTTTATTATAAATATGTAATAATGTGTGAAAAATAATAAAGGAGGAAAATATTCCTCCTTTATTATTAATTTTATATACAACATTATACTAAAGCACATCCAGAACCGCTACAAGCAATTTCTCCACTCAAATTTGTATCATCATCCATTTCAACAATGTTAGATAAATCAACATCTTTTAATGTTTCCATTAGTTTTTCATATTCTTCCTTAGTACAATCGGTAAAAGGTGCCTGTATGTAACTTCCTCCGTCAAACGGTAATACAGAAAGTCCATTGTAGTAGTCCCTGTTTTCCCACATCCATTCACCAACAGCTGGCCATTCGTGTTCTCTAACCGAAATTGTTGCCGACACATTATGAGAATTACTTCCTGTTCTGTGTCCCGGTTTAATCCATTCTGTGTGAACTTTTTTAACTCTCTCCAATAATTGGATTGGTGATTCGTTTCTCAAAATAGACCCTTCCGGTGCTTTTTGTGGAATACCAATAACCGCAGTGTCGTGTGGACGGAAGTACTCATCTTCAATTAGTTCAGGGTGATTGTCTCTTAAATAAGTGTAAATCGCCTCATTCTTTCCAACTCTAACTCTACGAATGTAGTAGTCATTGTGCCAAGCGTGAATACCTGATGATGTTCCAAGTGTTAATGAAGTTGTTCCCGCAGGTTTAACCGTGGTTGTTCTTGCCGACTTATTAATACCTAATAACCCCGCAACTCTTTCATTCTCAACTTTAACAATTTTCGCACCCGCTTTCATATCTAAACCTAATACCGCACCTGAACCAATACCCGTCATTGATACACCGATAAGTGCGTCTTTTTCAGTTGTTCTTTGCCAAATTGGTCTAAGATAATGGAAGTTTGTGTATCCCGCTTGAAGTGTTCCAATGAACGTTGCAACCTTGATTCTTGATTCAAAATCTTCTTGATTAACAACATTTGAAACGTTAACCTCGCAAAGGTTACAAAATTGGAATGGACGAAGTGCAATCTCACAACAAGGATTAGTTCCCCAATCTTTATCATTTGTAAAGTAGATTCCCGGTTCACCCGCACCACTCGCCTCAATTCTTTTCCAAAGTTCCATAAAGTAATCTTTGGTAATCTTGTGTCTTACAAGTGCCGCTGAGTTGTTTGCTCTTCCTCTTTGTGGATTTGTTTCCCACCAAGCCCCTGACTTACAACTAATCATTTCATCGTCTGTTGCCGAGAATAAGGAGATAAGTGCCGCTCTACGAATTCCTCCGGCAAGGACGGCGTCAGCAATATGACAAACCATATCGTGAACCTCAATTGACCTTAACTTGTCTCCATCTTGTTTAGCATCTAAAATACCTTCAAGTTTAATCAAACACTCTTTAAGTGGTTGAGGACCGGGTGCTTTACCACCTGATGTAACCAATCTCGCACCTTTTGCTCTGATGTCACTAAAATCAAACTCAATCTTTGAACCTCCGAAGAAGTATGATTTAACCAATACTTTAACTGCGTCGGCCCATCCTTCAATTGAATCGGCAACCAACCATCTTCTTGTTCTTTCGTTTGGCTTTCTAATTTCAGGTAAGAACTCTACGTGATGTTTTTGAACTGAATAACCAACACCCGTTCCACCAAGTAACAAGAACATAATCTCTGAGAATACTCTCCAATCATCAACCGGAGCATACGCACAATTATAAATTCTGTTTGGTGAAATCTCAATTGGTTTTCCCGCAAACTGCATTGACCTCATAGATGGCAATACTTGTTTATTATAAACAAACTGATAATTGTCTCTTATTTCTTGTTCTAAATGGGGATACGATTTGATATGCATCTCCATGTTTCTTGTTACTAATTCGTACCAAGTTTCTCTTCTTTTTAACTCAGGTTGGTATTTTGAATACTTCATGTATACCGTGATTTCACTGAGAATTCTGTTTGAAATTTCCATTTTAATTCTTTTTGTTTTTTATAAAAAATTGGTGATTTTAATATTAAATAGTGAGCCGCTTGGTTTGCGGCTCATAATTTGGTAAAAAAAATAAAGTTTTTTTGTGAAAAAGTAGATATTTAATTACTAAATATTTTGAGTATTTTGTTCTCGTTGTTTCCTTTTCTCCATCAATTCTTTAACTCTGTCTTTTTTTCTTTCTTCTTGTTGTTCTTCAAATCCTAAGAATGTTACTGAGGTATCTATATCTATTTCAAGTAATTCATTATTAAACTTACAATTCTCAAATACCACACCATCTTTACCCAATCTTGATTTTGTTATCGCAATTGTTGCTAAGTTCATTTCCTTTTGTTGTAAACTTTTAGCAATTGATATGATTACGTGACCGACTTGAGCTTTCTTGATTGACCCACCCATTTGGTCTGTCGTAACAACATCGGATGAGATTGAACTTCTATTACCTTGTGTTGCCGTCCATCCAACCAAATCAAGTTCGTGACACATCGCCTCAAATCCTCTCATAACCGAACCTTCCGCTTTCCACTCATCTTTACTGGTTGATTCCGGTGTAACACAATCAATGTAGTCCAACATAATCAAATCAATCTTGTTTCCGTCAGCAATCATCTTTCTTACCATATTCTTTATTTGAGACATAGTATAAGTGTCTGAAGCCAATTTCTGTAAAACCAATCTGTTATCCATTGAACTTTTAATCTCTTCAACTTTTGCAAGAACTGTTTCTTTGTGTTTGTTAAGATTATCCGGCTCAATACCCGTCCATAAGGTAAAGTGTTTTCTTTGTACTATCTTTGGATTGTCCTCAAAAAATATTTGTAAAACATTATATCCCAAGTTGTAAGCAGTATTTGCGATTTTGGTTAAGATAGTTGTTTTACCAACCCCCGTAGGAGCCAATATAACACCTATCTCACCCTTCGCAAGTCCACCCTTAAGTAGTTTATCAATACCGGGAATTCCCATAGGAATTGGATGTCTGTAATCCTCCTCAAGTACTGTATCAAGTCCTGAGAAGATATCAGTAATTCCCGTATCGGTTTGTCCCACTTGTAAGGCATCCCTAACCAACCCTTCAACTTTGTCGTAAGATTCAAAGTCACCTTCAGTAATTATTTTTTGAGCTTTCTCCATTGCTTTCTGCAACTCTTGTTGTTTACAGAATTTTAACGCTTTTTCTTGGACGAATAGTGTCCCTTCAAAAGGTGCGTCTTGTACTTGTTTTAGTGTATCCAAAACAATCTTCTGCACCAATTCTTGTGATATCTCTGACTTGACTAATTGTTCTAACGTATCAAATGAAGGTGTTGATTCGTATTTCTTATAATACTCTTTTGTAAGTTGGCTAATAATTTTGAAATACTTGTTGTCGAAATAGTTACCATCAAGGACATCAATTATAGTACTTGAAAAGTTCTTGTCTACAATTAACTGATTAAGTAATTGTATCTGAAATGTGTTCCCTAAATAGTCAAAATTTTTCTTCATAGTATTTGTTCGGGTAAACCCCTTTTAATGATAAATATCTTTTAAGCCAACTGATAATCCAAATATTCGTAAGATAATCTGTAATCTGAAAAGATGTCAGTGAATCCTCTCAAGATTTCTTTTAAGAATGGTCTTACGTCCACCGTATAACGAACTTTCGGTGGAAACAATTTTCCGTCAAAAATTCTGTGACAAATTGTCTGTTCTCCCAACTTAACATATAAGTTAAAATATTCCGTATCATCTGTATATGAAGTACTCATCACAGTTGGGTCATGCATTATCGCATCTTTGTTATCCATCATATAGATAACCGTTTTCATCTTCAAGTCATAACTAAGGATATCCTTAACATAATTAATGAAATCATACATTTCGTAAGAATTTCTTGCCTTTGGATTGAATCCTTTGACGTTAAAAAATCTTTGGACGATAATGTTGTCATTCAAAGTCAAAAGGAATTCAAGTTTTGTAATTTCCTGTTCTTTCATTTTTCTATTTTTTTGGTTAATTTTCTATTTTATATGGATAATAAAACACACAATTAATTCTAATTGAATCTATTTTATATCCTTCGGGTGAGAGTATCTCTGTTTTTTTTGTGAGATTAGTTGAGTAATAAACTCCTTCAACTAAAATACAATCGTTACCAATTCTCTTAAATGTTTTCATAACTTTCTTTTTTCCTTTCTTGTTAATTTTAAAAATGGTTTTAGGAAATTAATCCAAGCATTGTCGTCTTTCGGCAAATACTTAAACAATCCGTCCTCCATCATCATCTTCATTAGATTTTTATACCCCCTATCCGTGGGGTCAATCTTTTCTTTATAAACTTCTTCTACCAATACTTTCGCCTCATCTGTAATTAATGGATTTCCCAAATCCACAATCTTTAAATTCGTATTGTAAAACTCTTCACCAAGTATACCATTTTTTGATTCACCAGTCAAAATTTTGCCAATAATTTTTGGAACTTTCTTTTCCTGCCCGATAATTCGTGCATTATCCAAAATTTCAGTGATAGTGCATGATTTCTCCTGTAACATAGGGAATAACTTAACCAAAGTTTTTACACCAAGTCCATCAATACCGGATATATTATCCGACTTGTCACCAACAAAAACTTTTGTTAATAACACATTTTGATGGGGAATATTAACTTTATCAAGTGATATCATATCACCTAATTTATAGTATTCTTTCTTAATAGGGTAGTAAATTTGGACTCTTTCTGATATGAGCTGTGTAAAGTCCTTGTCTCCTGAGAATATGGTTATATTCTCATCTAATGCAATCTTACAATATTGTGCTATTAAATCGTCAGCCTCATTATGGGGAACTTCTAATTGTCTTACAAATACTTCTTCCAAATATTGTTTTACACGTCGTCTTTGGTGTAGGTAGGACTCCTCTTGGTCTTCACTCATCTCGTTTCTTCTTTGACCCTTATAGTTGGGGTATATCTCTTTTCTAACCGATGTATTGGTCTCACTATCCCAACAAACGATTACCTTGTCGTAATTCTGTTCTTCTAAGAACTTCCGTATTGTATTAATGAAATGGTATATTCCTCCGATATGATTATTACCTGAGAATAAATCCCTAACCCCCTCATATCCGATTTTGTAGAGATTGTTTCCGTCAATTAAAAATGTTTTCACTTATCCATTTGTGAGGTGATAAAATATTGTTTCTGAATTAAGTATAGTTGTAAAATATTGACAAGTCAAACTTATTCTTCTTTTCTATCCGCACCTTTTTGAGTTCCAAAATAATATGAGAATATCATTAATATTAATGTTTTAATTAAATCAAATAAATTTTCATTTTGAGAAACCGACAATAGCGGTATTTTAAATGCAACAACTTTATCAACAATAAAAACACCAACTAATGAACCAAACACAATTAGAATAAACCTAACTAATAAATCTTTAGTTTCTGAAACAAATAATTTTTTGACGTACCAAGCAGATATCATTATGAATATCATACTTAAAGAAACCGCTATTGATGTGACGATTATATTACCAGTACTAAACATAGGATAGGGTTTATAATAAATACTTAGTAAAAGTAAATAGTAAATGAAAAATAAAATCTTGTCTTTATTGGGAATAAGATTAAATAATTAATCATCATTTGGTTCATTCTCACGCCAGAATGGGTCGTAGTTTAAAGACGATACTCTAAGATACATATCGGATTCTGTTTCATTTCCCTTCGAATTATGCATAAGAGGGTAAATTAGTTTGAACCCAAAATAATCTTTAACATCGTCTCTAATTTCTTGTCGTAAAACCCAATCTTCGTTTGGGATTCTTTTATCTTCTTGTTTAAAAAATACTTTAATTTCCGGAATGTCTTCTGTATAATACGTTATCTCCACATTTTCAACTTGAGGATAATATGATAATATAAATTTTTTTACCGCCTTTGCTTTCCAATTTGGATTAGGATATTCCATAATACTAAATATCACTTATAATTAAAAACCCTCCTTTATGGGGGAGGGGTGGTTTTAATATTTTACTTGTTAGGTTATTCAATCGGGGGTTTATTTGATGAGTCAGGTGTTTTTTTTGTGAATATTTTCTCCACCACCGTAAGACCAAGTCCCCCTCCAACAATAAGAGCGAGAGCATCAAACATAAATTCAGGTGTAACCCAATTTTCAGCTTTAAATGTTGCAACTAAAGTAACAAAAATTATTGTGAATAATGAAATTAGTGCCGCGAACCTTTTGCTTGATTCTGGTGTGTCTTGACTTAAAAGTCTAGTAAAAAAATTTTTCATAGGTTAGTTGTTTATATATAAATACAAAAAAAATTTACAATAATAACATCACACCAAAAAAAGTAAATAAAAAACCCCTCTAATTTGAGGGGTTATATTATATTAATAATTAATTATCTTCCAGAACCAAATCCAGTCCATGCGTTAACAGGACAACCATATCTCCTACTTCTTACTCCCGTAATTAAAACAATTAACAAAATTATTGCAAACCCTATCACCCAAACCATTTCACCTTTGTCAATCCCCTCCTTAATAGATTTCTTACTTTTTCTTAAATTTAATAATTTTCTTAACTCACTTTTCAAACTATCTTTATTATCCTTTATACTACAAAAATAATTTTTAACTTTTTCTTCTAATGCTTTGACATCCACATTTTTATTTGTACTTGGCTCCGGTCCTACTGAATATGTTTTTTCCATATTTTCTAATTCGTCGTCATCTGCAAGTGTAACTAAACTAATCCCCGGCAATCCATCACTCGTTAACATAGAATTAATTTCTGATACCGCTTGTTCCGCAGCCACATTTTGTTCCGATTCCTTTATTACTCTTCTAACCAATCTTGTTAAATCGTTTTCCGTTAATCTTATAATTTTTCCCATAATATATTTTTATATATAAATATACCACATTAATAAAAAACCCCACTTTAAGGGTAGGGTTAATTTTTATTCTGTAATTTCTACTTCTTCTGATTCTTCAAGTTTTATCTCACCGTCTCCGGATAGTATCGCGTTCCAGTATTGAGAATAATCCTTTTTATATTTTTCCAAATCTTCTTTGGTGTCTTGGATATATCCGTTATGAACCGCAATAACCTTACCATCTTTATAACCCAAACCATTTACGTGGTTTTTAAGTATAGATATTTTTGTTCTAATTGCGTACGATACAGTTCTACCATTCTTAGTTGCGGTGATATGATTGATACCCGCATTCTTTTGGTTACCGAATAAGAACACTAATGATGATGCCAACCATAATGCCTCACCACCTTTCGCCTTAATCGTTGGTTGTCCGAATGGATTGTCCGGTAACTCAACCCAAGGCTGATTAACCACAACCATTGTATTATAGTAAGGATAATCCTCTTTCTTTGACTTTGTAATTCTTGAATGAACTCCCATTCCAATCTTATCTGCTAACGTGGATGCGTTATGCTGTTTCCCACCTTTACCATCAAACGTCATTTTACAAGGAATAGAACCAACCGAATCCCATAAGAACAATAAGTTATATGGAACCTCACCTTTTTCTTGTGCGTCCAATACCTGATTAATAAAATCTGTTACTTGTTCGATATAATCAAACGAATCATTAAAGATAAAATCTCCGTCCCATTCTCCGTTTTCATTCTTTGTTGCTTGTAATCCCAACTCAACTGCGTGGTCCCAACTCCATTTCTTCTCGGTGATAATAAACACAGGTAGATGTCCTTTCTTTTGAGCATCTGCCGCCGCAAGTATCATTGAGGTTGTCTTACTACTATTACTATGTCCCAAGAACATATTGATTCCACCCATTACAGGTCCGGGCACTCCACAAGCATTATGAAAGGCCTCACCACAATTGTAGTAGTTTGTTTCTTTATATTTTGTTTTGGTTGAGAACTTATCTTTTATGTTCCCAATTCCTCCGATGTCTTTTTTCTTAATTCCTGCCATAAATTATTTTTTTTTATTTTTAAAAATTTAATAAACTGATTGTGTTGTTAATACTATTTTCCGGACTTAAATAATCTTCATAATATTTTCTAGCATTTTTTGATATAAATTCTAAAAAATTTTTATCGTCTTTTACCTCCAAAAACCTATCTATAATCATTTTTGCATGACTTTGGGAACCCCAATTATCATTTATATTTTTTAAATCATCAGGTCTATCGATTGATATATAATGATAGTTAGGTATTAATGGTTGTCTCATTTCACTAAGGTATTCAAACCTAATAAATGGTATCCCGATTGCCATATATTCAACATCTCTGTAACAAAACTCCCCAACACCTGAAATTGATAATCCTACGGAATATTTAATCATTTCTTCAATATATTTTTCAAATGGTGCATTTAACGACTCTCCACCATAAAAAAAATTATTATCTAATTTATTTACAATATTTCTAATACGTAAATCACCTCTGAAGTATAATTTATCAAAGAAAAAATTTGATTTTTTTCTTTGATGATAAAAATAATCTAAATCAAAATCATTTGCTTTAAAGTAAATCCAAGGTTTATATTTATATCTGAATTTTTCATCAACTAAAATTTCTATTTTTTTTCTATTAAATTGACTTATGTAAATATCGGTTATATTATCGTTTGATTGTAGATTAATAATATCGTCTGAAACAATATCCGCAACACTAAAAACTTTAGCCTTTTTTGTATCAAAATCTTCTATTATCATCTCACAATCTCCAAGATTTATTGTCCTTGGATTTTCAGATTCATCTAAATCTAATACAATAGGGTTACGTTTTTTATGAGAATTTTTTGAATATCCGTTAATAATAACTTCGTTTTTATATGAAATATATCTAATTAAATTATTAAAAAATATATTAAAATATCTAATTTTATAATTATTATAGTTAACTTGATGGTGTATTATTAGTTTTTTCATTATTGTATTTCTTCGTTAGGTAAATCTTCAACAATCCAAGTCATTAATTCTTTATCTATTATTTCTTTCCATATACCTTCTTCAAGTATAAAAAAGTCACCTCCTTTACTATGTTCGCTAATCCTTATTTCGTGTTGAACCCCATTTTCATCCTCTATGGTACACTCTTTCGTTTCCATATAGTAAACAATCTCGGGTTCTGTTTTTAATTTGTAAGTCATAAATTTAACGATTAAAAAAGGGTGAGGTTTTATCCCCACCCTTAAAGTTTAAGTTTAATTAGAATGGTAACTCTGTGTCAACCTCAGAATCCATTTGAGGGTCAACATAAGATTTAGATTTTGAACCACCACCAATAGTTGTAGTAGATTCTTCACTATCTCCATACACATAACCACCTTTGTCATTATCCCATTTCGGTGTTTTTCCTTGTGCGATTGCCTCCAAATACTCAACAGGTTTTTTAGAATAGACATCTCTCCAAGTTAACTCATCACTCATCCACTCTTTCATTTGGTCTTTATCCTCCGAAAGTGGTTGAACGTCGTCATACATAATGGTAGATACCGAAGTATACTCTTTACCTTTACCTGTCTTTGATTTTGTTAATTCAATAATCAAATCACGACCCTTTTCAGCATCTGTTACATCACCCTTGTTCTTCCAAATAGGAATGATTTTATCAAGAATACCATCATTCTTATAGTTGTGTTTGAATCTCCAAAACTTTGGTCCGTCTTCTTCTTTGTCTCTGTCAATAACTTTAACAATGTAGAATTTACGAGATTTGTATTGTTTTGCTAATTCTTTATCAGATTCTTTACCCGTAGAATTTAATTCTTCGTAAACCTCATTTAGTGGTGAACGTTCGTTGTCATTCTTTCCCGGGTCAAAGAATTTTTGCCATTGACCTCCAACTTGGATTTCATGGTACCAAGCCTCTTTAAATGGTGAAGAACCATCGGGTGTTGGTAGGATTCTAATTCTTCTTTGTCCTGATTTTTCTTTGTCTCCTAATAACAAAGCAAAATACTTTTTCATTCTTTCGTCTTGCGACATCTTGTTTTGGGCTCCGCCAGAACTTTGATTTTTTTCATACTGTGCCAATACGGCGTCGAGTGCACTCATCATAGTTGTTTAATTTTAATTGTTTATTTATATTACAAGTATAGTAATAGTTTTTGCTTATGTCAAATAAATAAAAATGGATATCACGATTTGTGATATCCAAATATATATTTTTAAAAATTTAATAATTACATCGTAGTTTCGTCTTCATCGTTTGGTGAAAAAGTATTTTTAATCTCACCGTCTGAAATATCTGTTATATCATCAGTAGTTAAAACATATTCATTTTTTCCTGTTTTTTCCATATCAGCTTGTTTATCTGTAAAAAAATCAGATAACTTTTGATTAAAAGGATATGAATCATAACTCCTTAATTCCAATTTCTCTTGTGGTGTTTTTTCTCTATACTTCTCAATCTTGTTCTCCAAACTATTAAGTTTGGCAACAATTTGGTCCATATCAACCAACTTGGATTCCAAGTTAGATAATTGTGAAAATAAATTATTAAAATATTCTTCTTGCTTTTTTTCAATATTTTCCTGTGATGTAACTAAATCAGTTATCTCTAACTCTTCAGTATCATCCTCCCCTTCTTCGGATTTTCCCTTATTATCAATTTTTTCAACTTCATCATCCGCAGAAACGTCAATTGGTTGTGCCTCCGCATCGGCACCTCCCGCAGGTGGTGGTGCTCCCGCATCTCCTCCCGGTTCAGGTGAAGGTGGTGGTGCACCCGCATCCCCTTCCGCAGGTGGAGGAGGTGGCGGAGGAGCATCTTGCTCCATAATATATTTATTAATACTTCTATATCTTTCTATTTCTCTAAGAATCTTCTTATCAATTGCCATTTTAATTAATCGTTTAATAATTGTTTTATACCTCTTACGGTTTCTACTTTTACTTGTCTATTTACAGTTGTTTGATGTCCGGCTCTTTCAATAAGTCCGTCTTTTTCTCTAACAACGTAACAATCTCCTGTTTCTAAATCACAAACTTCTTTTGTTCCATTACCCATAGATTGTTCTGAGTATTGTCCCTGTTTTCCAAGATAGTTGTTTAATTTTGATGTTAAGTCCATATTATATGTTTTATTTATAAATATCAAAGTTTTATGGAATTACAACGTTACTTGTAATTATTTCATATTTTGTCGACCTTGTAGTATCGGGGTCTCCATTACTTGTTATTGGTATAACGGTTACTTGGAATGAAAAATTATAACTTCCGGACAATAAACGATTTGTTGGATTTAATTGAACCACCAATCCATATGGATTAACATACCACTGTTCGTCAGTTACTCTACTTCCTGTTGAGCCATCCCGAATACCTACAGGCGAGTTAGATGGTAAATTGAATTTTATATCAGATATTTTCCACTTTCCAACATTACTAGCAACTTTAAATGTTATTTTAGTGTCGTTATTACCCGCCTTTATTCTTTCTATTGTTAGTGTACTTACAACATTTTGTGGTGTAGGATTTACAACTTGTGACGGTGTAGGTGTTGGAGTGGGAGTATAACTCTTACCATAAACAAATTTTTTAATATCCGTTTCACTTCCTAAATCAAATCCAGTCAATGGGTCTTTAATAAGTGATAATGCCGAATTAATATCATCAAGTGTTTTTTTATACGTAGTATCTTTACCCGCATTGAAATTTTCAACTGTAATAAAATTGTCCTGCCATTCACTACAATAATAAAATTTATAGATACCCATGTCCTTAATTTGATTAATTTTGGGTTGTAAAATTGATTTCATAAAACCAACAAACAAATCTAAAGTTTTAAAATTAATAATTGCAATTGACTTGGTTGTAGATATTGCCTTGCTTGATATACAACAATAAGTTTTATTAACAAATCCCGGATTGGAATCTAATGTGGTTTGATATTTTTTGTCAAGGGTTACCATTGAATAGTTATTGTTATAACCATTAAACACATTTTCTTTATATGTTCTCAAGTAACATAATATAAAGATTGCAGCACCTAACTCATTACTAACACCAGCTCTCTTTATTGCCTGTGTTAAATTATTTTGATTAATACTATTAGCAGTAGATGCGGTAACCACATATGTTGTATATGACGTGTCCGGTTTACAACTATTTTCAGTGTCCGGAGCATTACTTGAAGATTGGATTGTTTGTCCCGCATTATTTTGTAATCCGGAAGAATTTGATGTTTGAGTTTCTTCATTACTATTTTTAACCAATTGTTCTAATTTAGTTAAAAGATTTTGATTAATACTTTGCAAGTACGTATCGATTGACGGTAAATCATAAACCCCTTGTCTTGTTCCGTTAAAAGATGTTTGGAAGGTTCCCGGAGTTATAACATGACTCACATCTGTAATAAAATACGGCCCATTAAACATTGGAACGTGTTTTAAATTAAAATACATTGTCGGTTGTATCATCGCATTTCCAAAACCAACAACTTCACACCCATAACTTCTTTGAGAGTAATAATTATATAAACTAACATTTTGGGTTGAAGTATTTCTACCGCCCGCCTGCTGCATCATATTGTATAACGTAGATATTGACTCTGATGTCCCTTTACCGGCCGCTTGTGAAACATTGAAGGAGTGAAACACATTTTGATTTCTTATTCCAATGTCAACATTAAAACCTACACACCTATTAGATAACGCATAATCTTTTTTTCCTTCTTGACTCTCATTTAATGGATTACTTTTATCTAATTGTATCCCATCACTTCTAAATAAGAAATTTTTAGATTCATCTAAATCTAAATACCTAGATGGTGTTCCTGTAAAAAAACAAACAAGTTTTGGTCCTGATTCTCTATAATCAACACCTAAAAAAGTACCCCACATATTATCCGCAAATTTTGAAGTTGACTCTAACTTAACTTGGTCGGTTCCATCCACATCTTGTTTATTATAAAAATTAACATATGAGGGTAGATTCATTATTGTAAACTTATTAAAAATTAGTATATTCGCAATACACGAATATACCGACATTGCACCAATATTACTTTTTTCAGATAAAAAATCTCTTAATGAAAAAATATCAATATATAATGTATCCCCAACATTTCTACTCGCTTTATCTAGCATTAAAATATCTTCCAAAAAAGTTTTACTTGTAAAATCACCACCTGCAATCCACTTGTCATTTAATGCCTTTAGATTTTCCCATATATCAACTTTTGGTTGATTACCAGATACTGAAGAATTTATCGTCTTTTCGGGAGCTTCAGAGTAGTTCGGTAAAGTTTTTCTTATTTTTGTTAATACTCTATTTAAGGAATCATTTTGTAATTTATTACAACTTTTAAAATAATCATTTAATAGTTTAAAAAATTTAGAAGAATTCATTTTGGAATCCACTAATTTTTGTGTTGCATAAATTTTAATAATTGATGCCAATTTTTTAACATTGTCCGCGGTAAATTCTATGTTATTATCAATAAAAAAATCTGTAATATATGAACCGCTATCTTTATACACCAACTCATTAATAGTTGAAAATCCAACACTTAAATATAACTCATTCCACGCCTGATTATTGGCGACACTTAATGCTTGTGATGCTCTTAATGTAACACCACCATTTACACTTGGTAAAGTACCGGCCAAATATGGTTTAAATATTTCTGGTGTTTCCAAATATGTTACAAAACTAGACGGAGTTCCTGAAAGATGTAACAACACAGAATCAAAAATAAACCTATCATAATTTGATGGATTACCAAGTTTCAATATTACGTCATAATTTAAAAAATCTTCAATAATATTATTATATGTTGTAAACTGCTCCGTAATAGAATTTGTAAAATATTGTTCCTCAGACTCTTTATTGTTTTTAGTTCTCAAAGTCATTAAATTTCTAAAAAGAAGTTGGAAATTCGTAAACGTTATTGACGCATTTGCGGGGTCTTTAAATAATATTGATTGTGATTTTCCAAGAGTCTGAGCGTTTTTTGCCGACTTAGAAAAATTCAAAAACTCTGTCTCAAACGTATCTAACATACTTTTATCAAAAACCGAAAAAATATCTTCTATCTTACTATACTCATCTTTATTCAATAACGCAAATGGACTTAAATTACCACTACTACCATCAATTTTATTTAAATAATCAGTGTAGTTTGGTTTTTTAATTTGCGACTTATCAAAGTAACCATAGTTAGGCGCATTCCATAATAATCTTGTTGACCCATTATAAACTGATGGATTTCCAATTAACGAAGCACCCGCAACTAATCCATTATTTTCAACCATCGAATCAATAATTTGATTTTGGTCTCCTCCCCATGATGGTAATGTATAGTATTTGTTATCACCTGGTAATAACACACTCCAAGTAAATAAATTCAAAGTGGTAGGAATTATTGATGGAGGAACTAATTGAGTTAGATTTAAATTTGATTTTGTGAAATTAAATAACTTTAACCCACCATTTATAGATTCTTGTATTTCTTGGTCGCTAAATGTTTTATAAAGATTATAACCCCTATAAAAATAATTAAACTCATCTATTAATTTGGGGAAAAACCCTGTTTGAATTGTGGTTGCATTTGTTGTAACCGCTTCAAGTTGAATGGTTGTTCCGGTTTTTCCGTTAACCGTTAATATATATTTTTTTTGAGGATTACTTGATACGGGGTCAAAGTTTTTTTTGTAGTCAGTGTCAGCCCATATAGTACTTGAAAGTATATCATTACCGGTCTGTATAAAATTCTTATATCTATACCATAGAGAGCCGATTTTTAATATCCAAGCATACGGTAACTTATGTATAGACGCAAACTTTTTAAGATTTGCAAACATATAATCCAAATCACTAAGACTTGTTCCCTTAGTCTTTAACCTCTCCCTTAACGATATTAATGGTAATGAATTTATAAACAAATACGACGATTCCAAATATGGGTAATCAAGACCTGATTTTTCTGCGGCAACACCTTCAACAATTGAATTTATAAAAAACGGAGTATTCAACATTGATGTTGTTGTCCTTATTGGTAAATTTTGTGTCAGAGCCCCAAAGTTTGTTGCGTTTTGGTTTTTAGGGGTTGTAAAATAACAAAACCCTTCACTAGGCACAAATTGTGATGGTGTTCTTTTATAGTAAAAATCTTTAATAAAACTGGTTAAACTCTGTGGTGAATACGCATTTGCAATCGCCAATGGATTTGAAACTTCCATATACGAAAAATTAGTAACCGGTCTATTTGTTGTGTAATTATTAATATCGTTAAAGTCGGATATTATATTAGTTTGTTCGTTTATTAAAAGAGTTTTTGTTGTGTTATAAAGAGAATTTTGATTTGGTACATCTACAACATTTTTACTAACCCAATCTTCATTTGTAAACGGTACCGTATCTAAAACTATTGGTTTATTTGTATATGTAGATTTAACGATAATATCTAACTTAGACCTATCAACCTTTGAGGTTGTTTGTTTACCCAAATTTTCAGTGGTTAAAAGTTTGTTTGGTTGGTCCGTCATACTTTTAATATACGGAGTTACAAATATATCTTTTATAAAATTTTTCCACGAATCACTATGCCCGTCTCTTGAAAATGATTTAAGGGATTCAATATAATCTTCAGCCTTAAACGCATACTCTTTTAACTTCATATTCAATGATGGATTGCTAACACCCAAGGTATCTAAGATATTCGAAGATTCAACATCACTAATTAATTGTATTAAATTTTCAAACTCGGAACCTGATTTTTCTGTAATTCTAGCATAGTTTTCATATCTAGAAGTTAAAAATTGTCTTTCCCAAATTTCATAAAAATATTTAATTTCTTGTTTGTTTGCATATATAACATCACTTTGCGGAAACTCTATCGCATTAATATTAAGTAATGGGGTAAATTCTGCAACATCACTTGGGGTTGGTGTTGAAGGTGCTTGATTTGTTTTTGTAATACCGTTTATCAACTCTTCAACAAATTCAACCTCGGGCCATTTGTCATAGTTATAAGCCTGAGTCCTATTAATCTCAGATGGGTCTCCCGGATATTTTATTTGATATTTATTTTTTTCGTCAAGAGATTCCACAAAATATTGCGGCCAAGGGAATACCGGAATTTGAGATAACCCAGAATTCGAAGAGTTTTCTGTAGTTGTTTGAACTACATTTTTTGTTTCTACGCTCGGCACAGAACTTGTATTATTTAATATCGCAGATTTTCTAACCGGGTCTAACCTGACATTCCAAGCCTTCGTATGCACGTCATCTAAAAGTCTTATAAAACCTTCCGCCGACGCCATAATAATTGCAATAATATTTCTAACCGTAGGTGTAAACCCTAATCCGGTTTTTTTATCTTCAATTTTATCCCTTAATTCTTTCGTTATTTTAGTTTCATATTCAGACAATATTTTATTAGCAGTTGCATTCATCTCATTAACAATTTGCTTAAATCTGTCTTTACCGTCAATCACAAAAAAATACGGTTTTTCAATTACTATTGATGGTCCCTTATTAACCGCTGTAGTATATTTTTCTCCCGGTGCTGATTGACTAAAAATACTTTTTGCAACATCCCCAACACTTCCAACAACCTTTGGTTTAAATAAATTCTTATACCTTGAGATTAATTGTTCGACTTGAAAAACCGTTGGGGATACAATACCATCTTGTTCGGTTGTGGTTCTTTCCCAATCTATTTTATCCGGAGTTGTTGTTGCCGTCAAACAAGATGCGGTTATTTTATTCGTAATTGGGTTAGAACCATTCTTACCCAACGTTGGGTTTTCATCTAAAACTTTATTATAATTGCTTATATCCCCGGTAACTTTAGAAAATACTTTAACCTCATCTTCATCCTTAATCTCGTCTTTATATGCATAATAATATGTTCCATCAATACCAATAAATGGTTTTGGGTTCACATATTGAGAAAAAAACGAATTGGGGTCGGAATAAACAATCCCATAAATATTTTTTAATTTTTCTTGATAATTTCGAATATCAGTTAAAGGTTGCACATCCGCCTTTTTAAAATTATCCATTATTGTATCTTCAAATTTTTGAAGTTTATCCATTAATTGTTGAATAGTTAGTTCGGGAACATTTTTGTCAATCAATCCCTTTACCTTGTATTCATTATAAACTTCCAATATTTTTTGATAACCTTTTTCAACGAACATTTGTTTTACAACCGTTTGCTTACTATTACTACTATTTTGTGATATCTCACTTTGCTGAGATGCCTGAGCCTTTAAAGAACTTGATGGGGTTGCGGTAGATGTTGAGTTTGATATGTCAAACCTTGACGAATACATATGGGGTGTTCCCATAACAAAACCCATGGTAATCTCATTTAGTATATTATATTTGTATCCCTGAAATTCTAAATCTATTCGATAATTCCCCCCCATACTGTTAAAATTCGCATTAAACTTTGTTAGGTTTAACTGATATCTAACGGCCTGCCCGAAATAACCTTTTAAAGTTAAATAAAATGGTGGATACGGTAGGTGAAAAAATGCTGAGTATGGTGAATTTTCCCCTAATTGAAACAACGCCCTTCCTTGAACGTCCTCCAATGACATTGTTACTGTAGGTATGAACGAACCCGAAATTTTAACATTAATACTGGTTATTCCTAATAGTCCATTATCTATCGACCCTTGACCTCCGTCACTTGACACATCTAATCTATTATATCCTCTCTCCCCATTAGATGGGGGTATATATGTGGAATTAATTTGATTAGAACCGTTACCTTGGGTTGTCCCCTTTCCGGTTAGTTCATCGTAATATTGTGTTGTAAATTCACGCCCATTATTTGGTTTTAAAAAATTAAGTTTGGCAATAGATATTGTTCTTATTTTATCCGGAGACGACCCAACGTTAAGTTTAGTTCTTGGTAACAATTCCGCTTCCAAATTAGCATACATAACCATATTTTCATGGTCTACCAATCTCTCAGATATTTTACCTTTACTGTCTTTAATTTTATTAGGGTCAACAAGTATAATATTGTTATAATCGAAATCTACTAAAATATTACCACTTTGGTCTCCTTTTATTGAATCACCTGCCATAAATTATTTTTTTATTTTAAATCGAATTTTTTTATCTACCATAGTAATAAAAATGATTTTCTAACGACCCTTTGTAGTCTTGCAATGATGCCAATAATGGGAAGGGGACAACTAATATCGTACCATCCGGTATTCCATTTTCTAACCCACCATATTGCGGATTTGCTTGTTGTATTAACCACCCAAAAAATGGTGACCCATAATATTCTTGAGATATCTTATCTAACCTACTTTTACCTAGTTTGTAGACATATGTTTTATCTGTCGTTTTTTGTGGTATAATAACATAAGGTACAACGGTTTGACGACCATTAATTAAAAAATCCGTATATCTATTGTAATATTGTAATGGCATTAGTTAAGTTTTACTTTACAAACAACCGTACTCACAGACCCAACTGTTGCTAAATCAGCCCATGTGTTGGTTGTTTTATATTCATTATCAATCACCCCAAGTGATTTAATTAATTTTTCTCTCGCCTCCTTAAATCCAACTTCAGCACCTTGTTGTTCTGTTGTGAATGTGAATTCATAACCTTTTAATTTTGCAGATTGAAATGGAGAATATGTTATATAATTTTTCAACACGGTTGTTTCCATAGTATTTAAAAAAGCCGAAGTAACTTTATTTTCTTTTTCAAAGATAGGTCTAACTGAATTAAAATAACCATCAAATTGATTTTCTAAATCCATTTGACCGTTACCAAATAAATCTTTGTTAGTTAATATATTTCCAATTATTTTTTGTTTAAAAGACGCGTATTTTGTTTTATCAATAATTTCTTGAGAAATTATGAAATATTCTCTTTGGAAGACTTTATCGCTAAACTTAGTATCTTCCGAATAATAATTAAAAATTCCTTCAGTTATTAATTTTTCTCCATAAACTAATACTCCTGGTTTTTTACTTTCAGTAAAACTTGTTTCAGCTTCAATTAAATTGTTAAAATCAATTATATTACCTACAATTATATTTGTATCGCCTTCAAGTTCTTTATAAGTATCCGTATACTTACTATCACTAACTTTTGTTGTTGGAGTCGTCACATAAATTTTAACAAACCCATTTGATTCTTGGAATCCATCTGTACCAGATATATTTGTTTGACCCAACAAAACAACATTGTTCTTGGCACAATTGTTTATTAATTGTTGTTCCACGGAAACCAAAGATTGTGTCATAACATTTAAAGAACTTTGGAAGTTTACTTTTAACTCATTAATAACCTTTTTATAACTCTCTTTTAATGCTCTAATAACTTTGTCAGAAAAATCTTTTCTATTATCCGGAGTTCCTTTAATAAATTTTATTAACCCTGCCTCATCATTTGTAATATTTTTAACATATTCAGAAAAAATACTTTCTATCGTTTTTTCCAAATCTTTAGGTTTACCAAACAAATTAACATCTTTTGATGTGTTATACGCCAACCTTCCTTCTTGATAAATCCTATTTGAACTCCAAACCTCCCTAACCGCGTTATTGTATTGTGCCAAAATTTCTTTATTTTTATTTAAAACCGAAGTAAAATAATCTTGAGCCGATTGTATAAAACCGTTCATATATAATCTATACTCAATAGTTCCCGTTTCCCCACTTTCAGTTGTTGTTGCCGACAATACTGTACCTATGGTTTGATTGTTTGTAGATGTTTGTGGTGTCGCCCCAAGTTTTATATTTGGTGGTGGTACAGTAATGTTAAAGTAATCTAACAAGTCCTTATCTATGACTTGATAACTTGTATCCGTAACATCAGCCCTATCATCGTAAATCTCGGTATTCGCATAATAGTTAAAACTTAATGCGTTCTGTATCTTATCAACCGCCCCTGCCAAACCTTGTCCTCCAATAAATTTGAAACTAAGTGTTACGTTAGCAATCATTGGTTGAACTCCAATCCCTTCCGGATTTATATCTAACCCTTCATATGTTAATTGCAAATTATCAGGTATTATTTTAGTGTGATAAAAATCCCCAACCCTTAAAATTAAAACCGGTGGAGCACCAAATGCGGTATTACTCGCATTATTATATTCCAACTTACCCCCTTCTTGAATCACAGGTATTGTATCTCCGGGTCTTAAACATTGTTGTAAAAATGTTAAACGAGAATTTAAACCTTCGGGTGTCATTGAGTGGAACGCGGGGTTGAAAAATTTAAGTTTTTCTCTTAAATTATCATACACCATTGGCGTTTGTTCCTTAACCACTTCAAAATAATCACACTCAGATAATAAACTTCTCAAAATTCTTTTTGAAACATTATCTCTAATAACTGTCCTTTCTATTTCATCAGTTACCGTAACTGAATCAACTTCTGTTTTTGGTACGTCGACTTCGGTTGTAAATGACGACGCCGGGACTCCGGCCTGTGTTACTACATCAGGAACTGGGTTAGGTGTTATATTAACCGTTATATCACTTATAACCGCTCTTCTACAAGCCATTGCTCTTATAGTAAAAACATCTTTTTGTGGTACTGAGGTGTCTCCTTTTTCATCACTACAGTTTTGAGCGTTTATGGTAATTTGATTTCCATTACCATCAAACGCTTGTGGTGACCCTGTCTCTCCAAGCGCATTCCCAATTATAAATAATAACCTTTTTTCATTATAAAAAGTTTTAGTTCTTTCATGGTCTATAAAAAATTGTTTTAGTGAATTTATCCTTCTCACCGACAATTTTTTATTATACGATTGTGTTGCAGGCGCTGAAGCACTTCCATCTATTTTTATCGTTATTGTATTTTGAGCTCCCGGATATTTTGTAAGTAGTTCACCAATTTTAATTGCCAATTGGTCTAATTTATTATAATTTGGTGTTACTACCGTAGAAAAAAACGTTCTTGTATCCGCACATTTAGTCGCATATGTATTTATGTTTGCAGGGGTTGTATATGTTGTATATGTAGATTTAAAGTTTAATGCGTCTTGATTTGGTTTTGGTATATCGTTCTCAAAATACCCACCAATGTTTTTGTAGTCCGATAAGGTAGGTATTGAATCGGGTATTCCCGGTTCTGTTTTTTCCGCGACCGCATCAATATTTGTTGTTACTTGTTGTTTGGTATATTTAATCCTTTCAACCGGAACTTGTCTTGTTTGTATTTCTTTTTGAATTTCTAAAATATCATTTGGATTAACATTGTAATATTTTTTAGCCAAATCATATAAATCATATTTTCTACATCCCGCAAAAAAAGATTCTAATATCGAATCAATTCTTTCTTTATTATTCTCATTTGCTAATACTTTATTAACAACAACGTTCAATGATGACGGATGGTCGACAATAATTTTCCAAGATAATGAACCTGTTCTACTTGTATTATTATACGTATACACCGGTTCAGGTCTACCTAAAAAATCTGTCGATTTCCAGTTCGCCGTAGACCCCTCAGTAAATTTTAATTCATATGGCGGAAACCACATAACTCTACCCCCATTAGGTCCTCTCTCACATATTGGTAAATCAGACACCGTATATCCCGGTCTATTTGATGTTCTCCACGCCAAATTTTCAAGTGAAAACATATACTTTTTAGCGTATTGACCGTCATTACCGGTTACCAAATTAGTTGAATCTTGACCTCCCTCCCTTTTGTTTGGTGCGATATTAAGATTATATGTTTTATCTAAAACGGAATATGCGAATCTTCTACCCTCAGTTGTAATTCCATCAGTTTTTTGTAAATCATTATATTGAAGATACGGAGTGTCTTTTGTAAAAACTCTACAATACTCCGAACCCTTTTCTTGTCCTATATCACCAACATACGTCAAAACTTTTGAACCTTTAGTCATTTCTCTATATCCATCATGAAAAATCTTACTAACTTGGTCTATAGCGTTTCCAACATGTTGATATCTTTTTGAGCCGTCAGGTTGACTATTTACAAGTCTTTGTGTTTCATCAAGTATTGACCCAGGTTTAAATTCTAATTTTGTCGATTCCGTAGGTCCAAATGAGGCACTTTTAAAATCCGCGTTTTCTCTAATAACATCACCTCCCGGCCCAACATACTTACCCGCATTGCCCTTATACTTCGGTGATACCCATGTAAACCCTCCTTCAATACCTCCTCCATCACTATATATCGGCCCGTTCGCACCTAATTTAATATTTTTACTTACCTCACCTTCATATAACTTCGCCAATTCTGTAGGTCCGTAAACGGGTGCCTGTACCTCTCTACCAAACTCGTCAACCGGTAACGAACCACTTGGTGACATCGCTCTTGACGGTTCCGAGTTTGTTGACCCTATATAAAAATCACTATTGTCAGACCTACCACCCGTAATTGCACCTGAAACTCTATCTAAGAAATTTCTTTCGTAATTAGGTTTAAATTTATTAAAATCTAAATTTTTAAATAATCTTGCTTTTTGACCCGCCCCTGTATTGTTTAAAAACAATTGGGAACCTGATTTAGGAGCACCTAATATTTGTCCTAACACAGTTTGACCTATTGTTTTATTATATGCGTTCTGTAATTGTTGTATTGTAGTTGGTTGACCCGGATTAATTGATGGGTCAAAATATGAACCGGGTATTGTTGAAATTGGTACTATACTTCCGGCAAGTCTAAGTGCCAAATCAGATGCTGCAACAATTGGGTTTAATGGTGCGGTAATTTGATAATTTGGTTCAATTAATGGTATTGTCCCGGTAACTAAACCTAACACATCAGTACCACTATTTGCATTAAAAATGTTTGCCCTACCAATTGTTTTCTTTTTAATTTCTCGAGCAATTCTATCTTGAAATTCTTTTCTTAACACATTCGCACCTAATTTAGCAAGAAACGAATCTTGTGATAAACTTCCATTACTACCTCTAGGATTTGCACCTAATAATATAGATGCGGGAGCATAAAACGAAGAAACGAAAGTTGTTGGATATGGTTGGGCGTTTGATTGGTTTTGTCTTGTTATTGTAAAAATATCAAGACTTGCAATATCCTCAGCAGAATCAATTACATTTGTTCCGTCACCATATGGGTTTAATCTTTTCCATTCAGGAGCTTCGTTTATACCTGATTGTAATAACTGAACGTCATCAAAACCATATTCTCCTTCATTTGAATTTGTGTTTTGTAATGTATTTGGGTCTCTAACTTGTTCGTATCCATTATTTGCTCCATATTGGTTTAATGGGTATAATGTGTTTGCAAAGGTTGGTTGGTCTATTAACTCGTCCGGACTGTCAATAACCGGTAAGTCAGATTGTATAATTTCATAAGTTGTTGGCGGATTAACCCTTCTTGGCGACTTTGGGTATGGTGCCAAATTTCTAACTATCAACCTATTTCTAAAGGTTTGTGATGAAGGGAAATCTAAAGGACTATTTGCCATTAACGTGTTTTATAATAAATAGATTAAGTTGTTTTTTTTAACTAATTTTTAAACTCTTTTTAAGATTGGTAACCGCATTAGCGTCCATGTTTGTTAATGCATTATAAACCGCTCGTTTGAAATCCGGTGTATTTAAATAAGCCTCTATCTGTGTCGTGTTAGCATTTCCGGCCTCTACTTTGAATTTTATTTCGCCGGAAACATTAGTATTTTGTTCGACAGATACCTTATTGTCTCTTGTTTTTGTAGATTCAACTTTACCTGTTGATTTTGATGGTTCTAATATTTTTGACTTGTATGCACTACCTTTATCTATAACATTCTCTTTTAGTTTTATCATCGTTTCTTTTATCTTTTCAAGTCCTTGACCTTCAAGGTTTTTCATTTGACTATTAAATAAATCACCCAATTCAGCAACTCGTTTTGAATCCACATTACCCGATGTCAATTCTTTAATTGCCCCTAACATAGTTGATACTGCAGTTTCAGTCTCTTTTCTTACGCCATCTTGGGTTGGAAATGCCTTTGCAATTATATCTGTTGATGAAGTTGTCACATCTCTTATTAACTTTTCAGTTTCCATTATTTGTTTTGCAGTCGCAGCCCCACTCTCTAAATTAACTCTTATATAATGTAAATCAGCCTGAACTATATCCATGGTTTTCATTTGACCTCTAGCATAATCTTCTAAAGTTTTTGGACCTTCTTTTTGTTCTTTAATTAATTTATCCATTTGTTGTTGGCTTAAATCTGATAATTTTTTCTTTTCTATATCTCCTTTCTCATTCGTAACACTAACTTCATATTCACCACTTTTACCCATCCGTGCAATGTTTGATAATAATTGTTTGTCTTCCTCGCTTTTGAAATTAATTGACGGATTTATTTGTTTTAAAGCGGCACTTAAGTTAGCCGATGCCAATGCGGATTTAGATAATGACTCATAACTTATACCAGTTTGTTTCGCCAATTCCCTCATTTGCAACATTCCTTCAGGACTTATTTTGAATGTTTTTGTCTTATCATCAAAATAACTAAATTTTTCGGTCATTTGACCTAAACTCTTTTGTAGTCCTTCGGGGTCGTTAAGCGACTTATACATCAACTGAAATGGGTCAGTTAGGTCTCCAGCAGTAACACCCATTCTTTGGAATGCAGATGATAACTCTATAGCCCCTTCTGGGTCAAGAGCTTTATTCATAAGTGTAAATGTATCACTCATATCAAACCTAAAAATTGAAGCTTGAGCAGCCATTTTTGTTAATCCCTCAACACCGTTTGAGAAATTAAATTTATTCATCATAGCCATGTTATTGGTGACATCACTCATAATTTGTTGCGTATTAAGACCTAATGTTCTTACATAATTCATTGATTTTTGTATTTCTTCACCGGCTTGTGCGAATTGAACTCCGACATCTGTTAAACTAGAAACAAGTTGTCTAACATCAGAATAAGGACCTAAAACTTTCGACGCAGCATATAATTTACTAACGTCTTCTTGTGCCGCCAATACGTTTCTTCGAGTACCTAACGCAATGTCTTGCATAGTTCTAACAGCGTCGTCCATATTCCCACCTAGCTTAGTCACCGCAGCGTTCGCATACCCAAGAGCTTTTTGCATTTCATTAATCCTATCTCCACCCTGACCAAAGGTACTATTTAAATTTCTTGCAGCACCTTGTAATTCACCCATCGCTTTTAAAACGTTAGGCATATACTCATCACTAAGTTTTTTAAAACTTTCTTCTAAACCTTTTGATTTTTCATCATCTGCCATAATTAATTTTATTTATAAATATAAAAAGGACTGAATTTTCAGTCCTCTTGGTTATTTTCGACCCATTTTTCTAAAAGATATTTTCTCATAAAAACGGGCATTTTTTCGAAATCACTATAACTTATTTTTAATAACGAACTTAAATAATAAAATTCGTCAAGTTGCATTTTTCTGTAATTAGAAGAAAGGGCGAAAAAAGTCAACCCCAAAACCAACATTGACAGTTAGTTTTTCTCCTGATGGGGCTATAATAATTCTGGTTAAATCTAATCTTGGTTCATTGTCATTTAAAAATTTTCTAATAAATTTTGAATCTGCAATAGGCATTTGTTCGACAAATTGACTTATGGTTGCAATACTTCTATCACCATTTACTTCAACAATCTCTTTTTGTAATCTTAAAGTTATTTTTGGAGGAACCCTTCCCGCAGGATATGTTTCTAAAACCTTATTTAAGTTTGCCGATTCACCCCAAGTTAATGGTTTTATTTTAACATTTGTTTTTGAAACGGGTAATGTAATTAAAAACATCCCTTCTTCATCCGGAGACTGTCCCTTCTTAATGTTTAATTCACCCAATGAAACTTCCGTAGAAAATTCTTTTTTTGTTGACGGGTCAACCGCAGATATTGTTATATCGTGACCGAAGGCGGTATTTCTTAAAAATATTAAAATCGCTTCAACATCACCCTCCAACATATCGTCAACTTTAAAATCGGGTTCATAAAGTTTAGCCCTAAGTAAATTTGTTGCAAAGTCCGTTCCGCCACCCATAATGATATTTTCATCCATGGCGGTCAAATAACCAACCTTAACCGATTGTTTTTTATTTTTATAAAATAACCCACCAGATGGTAATGGCACTATATCATGTGGAAGTGTTAAGTTTTGTTGTCCGTAATCTCTTGATTGTGTATCCATAATTTTAAATTTATTACTAATAATGTAGTAAAATATGTTTACTTATAAAGTATTTTTAATAAAAAAATCCATACTTCTATATGTTTAATATAAAAATATGGATTATTATTAAGTCATTAAAATATTAGTAAACCAATACACATCTATCCATTCTCAAAGTCGCACCAATTGTTGCCAATCCGTCTTGACTATATGATAACGTATTAAAGTTAACATCCGATAAGAATGTACCATACATTATCCATTTTTCAACCACAACTCCGGTTGGGTCAAGCATCTCCAAATCAATATCTTTCTTATACCCCGCAGCGTAACCCATACGACCTGTTACAGACTCAGCAGTTAAACGAACCCACTCCATAAGAGCTTGTGCCGCAGAAGGTCCAATTGGGTCTCTAAACGTCACAGGAACTGTCTGCCAAGTAAATCTACCGGCTACATATGTTGAAGTATTTAAAAACTGAATTTCAGTTGCATTAATAGTAATATGCGGACGTGCTGTTGATTCCACAAACCACTCATTAATTCCCAAAGTTGAAGGAAACCTTAATATAAACCGGTTTTGTCTTTTTGGTTCGTAAGGTATCGGCATTTTCATCAGTAAATCAGCCATAGTTGTATTTTTTTAATTTTGTTATTTATTTTTATAAATAGTGGGTAAATGAAAATTTTTCTATTTACTTTTATTTTTTCTTTTTTATTTATTATATATTATCCAGTTCCAGTATCCAGTATTAATATAAATATTTAATTCATTCGTTTCTTAATTCCTCCTGAAGTTGAATATGTCTTAACTATATTATCTGCTTTATTATTAAAATGCCTATTCATTACTTCAACATTTCTTATATCATCATCAGAAAAACCAATTGAAGGTTCCGTAGGTAAAAATTTGTTTCCAATATCTTTCTTTAAAAACGCCTTTTTATTTAATTCTGAAGATAATTCTTTAATATAACTCACAAATTCATCCATCGCCATAACCTTTGCTTCCTCGGGATTTTTTGCTCCTTGTTCGTTTTGATATGACACAGGATAAAACTTACATAAGTCCAAATAATTTTCAATCAAATCTTTATCGGACATATCTTCTTGGTCTGTAAAATCTCTAAATTTTTTTAAATTTTTTAATAATTGTTTTTTATCAATTCCTCCAAACCCTGTTGTAATATAGTTATAAACTCCTGTTCTTAAAGTTTTTGGTGAATGACCTCTTGCGGTGATTATTGAAAAAATAGACCCGTTATTTATTGCCTCTTTAAAATCACTAAACGCCGGAGCCTCTTTGGCTTTCATAGCATCAATTAAAAATTGTTTGTCACCCTTAGTACCGAAATTTCTAAATGGGTCTTCAGCAAAGTTCACAATAACATCCCCCTTATATTTAAAGGGGTCTTTACCAATCTTAGTTCTATATTCCGCAAAATCCTCAGTTCCCATACCAACTTCATCACCATCTTCATTTTTTAAAATAATTTTGGTTGGCATCGACACAATATTATCATCCCAATCGAACGCATAATATTTCATATCAGGAGTATCAATATCTTTAAACCCTTCGAATAATCTTTTCATAACAATAAATATATTAGATAATAAAAAACCCCCAGTTTTTTAAAACCGGGGGTTAAAGGTAAGTATAAATTATATATTTTCAAAAGACGCTCCCGTTGGAGTTATTAAGAATTCGATGTTTATAAATTCTAATGCTCTTGTTGGTTTAAGATAAATTTTACCGGTTAAAGTATTTCTATCCAAATCTTCAGGAGAAGAAGAAACTGTTACACGGAAATCATAAAGACCTCTATCTCTTCTAATACCGTCAAGTATTGGGTTAACACTATCTAAGAATTGTTGTCTAACTATTTGGTCGTTTTGTTCGAACAATAATCTAACCGCAACCGCAGAAATTAATTTACGTGCTTGTAATAACAATCTTCTAACGTTTAATCTATTAAGAGCTGAATCTGCAATTTGAAGTGTTTTATTACCCCAAATAACAGTTCCCACATCAGAGAAAGTTGCGATTGGGTTAATTCTACCAATGTATAACGTATCTCTATCTTCTTGTGTTAGTTTAATTCTCGCCTTAACAGAGTTAACAATACCTCTTGTATAACCCGCAGATGCGAACCAAGGGAATGAAACGTTATCGGTTAATGCTAAGTTTCTTACCACTTCAGCGGTTGCCGGTAAGTAAATTTGTGTGTTATTAACAGTATCTCTTGTTAATACCCATGGATAATACGTTGCAGTGTAGTTTGAATCTATACCAGTTTCTTCTAAAATATCAACCGCTTCTTGTGGTAATATTTTATTATCTGTATTTGTACTATCCGGTGTAAACATATCAAAATCCGGCATTGTTGCGATATAAATTGAATCCGCTCTACTGTATTGAATCATACTAATCGCATCTTCAGAAAGACCGTTAAAATCTATTAAATTAATTCCACCCGTAGCAAAAATATTAATATTTGTTGCTTCAGGGTTTGAGAATGTTTCTATACCTAAAAGATATGCATAATAATCTGTGTTAGCCCAATCAACCGTGTTTTGATTAACGGTTATTTGTTTAAACATACCATAACCTGTTGCGGTTGGGTATCTTGTACTAACCGAAGCACCTGCCAAATAACCTGTACCTCCTAATTTAAATCTATCTTCATTTGTTCTATATTCTCTATAGATGTCCCATCCGTCAAAACCACCAGCAAAAAATGCTGTGTATTTTCTAGCGTAGATATAATAATATGGATTTTGTTGTGTTGTTGGTTCAGACCTAAAAGACCCAATCCCACAATCAAAAGCCGTCTCACCACTTGTGTTGAATGAATTTGCAATTGTAATAACGGTTGCACCTGAATCCATATGGAATCCTCTAGTTCTATAGCTCCACTCATCACCTTCAACCGCAGTATCAAAATTAGATACTGGATTTTGTTTACCCTTATATTGAACTAATGAATCGTCACTACCTAATCTACTTGAAAAACCTAAATATGTTCTTCTAATATTATCTCCATTTGAAGTTGAAATGTTATCTCCACCCGATGTATTACCAAAAGGAGGGTTATAAACTGTTTCACCCGGAGTATTATATTTTATTTTATAATAAGGTAATGGTGATATATTATTTGTTGTTGCGTAAACTCTTTGATTGTATCCACGGAAACCACAAGGTAATGCATCAATTGGGTATTCATCTGCCATTTCAACCATAATATATTTTGATATTAATTGGAATTCTCCATCAGAAGAACCAATTTTTTTGGCGATAAAATTATTTGAATTAATATCCAAATTACAATTTGTGAATTTTTCAATAACAACTGGACTTGTATCAGTATCATAAAAATCTCTAACTAAAACGTCAAAATTTTGGTTATTAAATGATATTCCCGCAATTGAAACTTTAATTTGTGTATTTGCCGCGGTACCATCTGAAATTGATATAAATCTAAACAAATTAAAAACTTCACTACCTCTTAATTCGGAAACAAAAAATGGTGTTGACGGACTAGTGTATTTTTCTAAATTCCATGCGATAGATGTGTTTGATAAACTTTTTGCACTGTCTAATGAAATTAATGTAGAATTAAGACCTTTTATATAACCTTTATTATAAAGATAGTTTAATAAACCCGGATAATTTTCTTCAACAAACAACGGAACCTGAGTTCTATTTTTACCGAAGTTATCCGCACCTAAAACTTTACTAATGTATTTACTGTCAGACTCTTGTAGACTTACTTCAAATGAAAATATATTACTATCATAAGTTTTACCTGATATTAAGAATGTTGAAAATGGATTTGATTGCGTTGAAGAATATGAACCCGTTGTAACCAAACTCACATCACTTGTACCTGTAACTTGATATTGTGGGCCATGTTGTGTGCTATTATATTCCGATATACCTCTTGAACGTAATGTTGCAACAACAAGATTGTTATAGTCTGCAAAAGATGTACCCGTAAAATTGTAACTATAACCAGTTATGTTACCTTGGTAATTACCACCTCCGTTATCAGTTAAAGTATCGATACCATAAAAATATGAATATCCTGTATACACATTTCCGGTTGTATTGTCAAAAGTTGCATAATACCATGTGTCATTTGCCGCGGCTGTTAAATCATTACTCGGTAAATAAACATTATACGATGAAAACGCATTTTGAATATTTGTTAAACCTGAAATATATGTTTTGTAGTCCGGAGATGGAACTGACCCATAAACAACTGATGTTGTTGATGAAAGGGAATTATTTATAATAATACCTCCAATATACGAAGCAAAATCTTGTTCGTATGTTGACACACTACCATTGGTAGTTCTATATTGTGCGGTATAATTTGATGTAACCTGAGTAGGTAAATTACCTGTAGTAAAACCAAAAGTACCTCCAGTTGTTCCTGTAAAACCAACATTAAACGATGTGCCAGGAAGATTATCGTACCCAATTGTTGTTCCATCAACGTTTGCATCAACGGTGATACTCCATGAAGGACCCGCATCATATCCTGATAAACCAAGAATTCTTGTTACGAAAAGTTGGTTTGATTGTTGTAAATATGCCTTAGCAATATAAGCTGCTTCATATTTAGGTATTTGTGTGTTAACAAATTTTGTTGGTTCAGTACCGCCAAACATTGCAGTAAATTCATCATAGTTAGTTATGAAGATAGGTTCAAATGCCGGACCTCGTAGTGTTTCACCAACAAGTCCTAGTGTTGTAACACCAACACTTTGAGCCACAAAAGTTAAATCCGTTTCAGATGTATATACACCCGGAGACACGAAAACTTTTTGAGTAGTAGTTGTAGTTGCCATAATTAATTTTTATCTAAGAGATTTATTTTATAGATAAATATTACATTAAAAATGAAAAATCTTTACTTTTTAAAAAGTATTTATAAATGAGCGCCTAATTTTCTGCTTTTTTTATCTTTATGGAAAAAAATAAAAAAGAAATAAAAAATATTAAGATTTCTAAAGAATCTCACGAATTGTTAAAAAAACATTGCGATTCTACAGGAATTAAAATTTATAAATTTTTAGAATTACTTATTAAAGAAAAATGTGTAGTAAAGAAAGATATATATGGTGAAAATTAAACTAACTTACAATTTGTCATTATAGATGAAGAAATTGTATTATTAGTTTTAACTATAATAAATTCTAAGTAATCATTTGTGTTTAAGGGTATTTGTGTTATGTCGGTTCCGTAAAAATCGCCGTTTATATAAACATCATAAGTACTAACATTATTTGTTTTAACTACCGTCATATTTACGGTATACTCCATGGTTTTTGAATACGATGTGTCCGAAATAGGGATTTCAAAAAACAATTCAAAGACACCATCATCTTTAACAACTTTATTTGGTTTTCTTTTTGGTTTTGATTCATCTATTTCGATAACTTGTAATACCCTAGATATTGCCGGTTTAACTTCAAACTCTTCTTCATCAATCAAATATCCAAGCATTGTAAAGTCGTAATTTTGAATATAAAATTTTCTTTTATCCAATTCTATAACCGACTCATCTGACACGTTTGTCATTACGATTGGAACATATTGACCCTTAATAAATGTATATGCCTGTCTCGAAGAGAATTTTTGTAAAATAATTTTGTTAAATTGGTTTAATTCTCTCATTCTATTACAAACAATTTTAACGCTATAATTAACATCCACAGGAACTGGTTGTGGTATTGTATATACATCAGCACCATTTTGGTTTCCATTCCAAGTTGGAACAACCGCAAAATAAAATTGTTTTCTATTTGGTATAGTATATTGTAACGATGGGTTTGTCCCATATTTAACTTCCGGACTTCTAACTACAGTTATGAATGGTGGCTCAACGTTAAAATCACTATCCACAAAATTCCAAGTTTCTGTAAACTGAGACCAATTTTGAGTTGTAATGATTATATCAATCATTGGAATTATTTCACCTTCTGATGTTATTTTTAAATCATTTTTAACAAAATCTAACATTCCCCTATCTAAATCTGCGTGTAATACGGACTTAGGTAGATATGTACCATTTCTTGTTATGAATTGAGAAAGTTCTTGTCTTCTTTCCGACAATTCTTTATCAGGTACCAATGGTAATGTTTTTTTTATTTGTTTTGGATATGCCATTATTTTTTTATTTCGGTAATAACAAATAATTTATTTCTTGAATTAATCAAATCAACCTCAGTTGCATTATATACAGGTAGTTCAGTATCTCTATAAACAAAACTATCAAACTTGTAAGGATTATAAGTCACAATATTTCCGGTCGGCTCCTCAGGTATTTCATCACAAGGGTATTTACAATAGTCCACTAAATTACCAATAACAAACGCATGAACGTTTTTTGATTTTTCTTGTCTAACTTTCTCCATACCACGTTGTCTAACCTTGAATTCAACATTATTCAACTTTACATAATCGGCATGTAATATAACAATATTATTTTTTTGTACTGAAAAAGTGTGTTTATGTAGGTTATAATATACCTTTACTCTTTGTCCTATTAAAGAATCCTCCAAAATTTTTTTTTGGTTTTCATTTATTAAAATTATCATAATCCGTTAAAATCGTTTTGATTTACAAAAGTTGCAACTACAGTCCTATAAAAATTTTTATATCCACCGTATGTGTGTTTTAGGTCAGAAACTACCCTACCATCATCGGAAACGCTATAGTACCTAACTTTATTTTCAGTTTCATAATACCCCAAATAATCACCAAATAAAATATCGACACCCAAATCATCCAAAGTTTTTTGATAAATTGAAAATGTTATATTACCCGGTTCTTCTTGTCTTATTTTTGAGGTACCTAATTTTTGGTTAACCGGAGCGACTATTTTTACTAAACCATTTAGTTCGACAGGAGGTAAAAATTTAACCCCATCCTTAACGGTTTCACCATAAACATCATCGGTTTTTGTTTTATTTCTATCAACCCTATATAAAATAACCGTGAAGTTCATATCCCCATGAAGCCATTCTTGACCCATATCAATCTCAAGATTGAAATCGTCACCACCAAAAAATTTACCTAATCTTGTTATTGGTACTAATTTTTCCATATTGATAAATATATAAACAATAACTATATTTAAAATAATTTTTACATAAAAATGGAAACAAGTTTAGAGTCAAGAGCAATAACTATTCTTGAAACTTATGAAGGTGGTAATAACTATATTTTAGAATTAAAAAGAAAATCACAGATAAATAAAAAGTTTTACCCCACAAGAAGTCAAGCAGAGTACATAATTAATAATCACAATAAACAACCAAAGGTTGCAAGAAAGTGGGCGGTTCTTGATGATTATTTCGCACAAAAATTTGCAGATGATAAATTATATCCCGTAACCCCCGAAAAAGTTTATGTTGAAAAGATATTGGCGGAAAAAGAAAAGGCATATCACATTTGGGGTAAGATGTTTGAAAGAGAAGAACTACACGAATTTTGGTTACCAAAGGCGTCAATCATAAAAGACAATACCGTTAAAGATGTTGTCATTGATTATGAAAAATATTCTCATCGTCCACCACTTACACATCAAAAAGAATCAATCCAAAAATTAGTTGAAAATAAAAAGTTTATCCTCGCCGATGATATGGGTTTAGGTAAGACAACATCAACAATTATTGCCGCACTTGAATCGGGGGCGAAAAAGATTTTAATTGTTTGCCCTGCAACTCTTAAAATAAATTGGAAGAGAGAAATTGAGAACTATACTGACAGAAGTATCTTTATTGCCGAAAGTAAAAGTTTTTCAACCGAACATGATTTTGTTATCATCAATTATGATATTATTAAAAACTTTCATAGTACCAAAGAAAAGAAGAACTCGGATATGATGAAAGCGAATTTTGATTTGGTAATTGTTGATGAGGCACATTATATAAAGAACGCTCAGGCCAAAAGAACAAAACTTATAAATGATATTGTGAAAGATATTGATAGGTTGTGGTTATTAACCGGTACTCCAATGACATCTCGTCCAATTGATTATTACAATTTATTAAGTTTAGTTGATTCTCCCGTTGCCAAAAATTGGATGGCTTATGTTATAAGATATTGTAATGGATTTCAATTTAAAGCCGGACCAAGAAAAGTTTGGAATGTTATGGGTGCAACAAACCTTGAGGAACTAAGAGATAGAACGTCAGGTACGATACTTAGGAGACTCAAGGAGGACGTTTTAGATTTGCCTGATAAGATTATCACACCAGTGTATTTAAGGTTAAAATCAAGAGAATATGAGGAGATAATGGGTGAGTATTATGATTGGTACGATAAAAATCCCGAAGAATCAAAATCACTTACGGTTCAATTTTCAAAACTAACAAAAGTTAGACAAGTTATTGCAAATGAAAAAATAGGACAGACAATTGAACTTGCAGAAAATATATTAGAACAAGATAAGAAAGTTGTTATATTCTGTAATTTTACTGATTCATTAAATAGAATCGTGGAACATTTTGGTAAATCCTCAGTTAAGATTGATGGCTCAATGTCAAAAGATAATAGACAACACTCAGTAGATGAATTTCAAAATAATCCAAAAGTTAAAGTTTTAGTTGGTAATATTAAAGCTGCCGGTGTTGGGATTACCCTAACATCGGGTGAAGCGGTTATTATGAATGATTTGTCTTTTTTACCCTCCGACCATGCACAGGCAGAAGATAGATGTTATAGATACGGACAAAAAAATAATGTATTAGTTTATTACCCCATTTTTGAGAATACTGTTGAAGGTGTTATATACGACATAATAAATGCAAAGAAACAAGTTATTGCAACCGTAATGGGTGATAATCAAAACTCGGCCGATTCCGCAGAAGAAATATTACAAAGAATTAACGATTTGAGAAATAAAAGTTAAACTTCTATTGTAAATAATTTAGGTTCATAAGTTGCAACATAACCCCCCAATCTTAATCTTGAACCTGATTTTATTACTGTTAAAATGGATATATCCAACTCAGATAAAATTTCGTGTCTTTCGATAATACAACCTAAAGTCAAGTATTCATTTTGTTTATCCAATATTTGAAACTTGAACCCGGGACCTGGTTTAAAATTATTTCTTTTATCCGAGAATATTTTTATCATTTTAGTTGTTGCTCTTTGGCACAAATCTTCAATCTCCTTATCATCCACATTTGAAAGATTTCTTTTATCCGACATCCTGTCATAGGCGTGGGGAGAAATATACCAAGTAATAATTGGGGAAAAATATGCATCAGTTTGGAAGGGGGTTGACTCAGGGTTTATCCACTCCTTCAATAATTTTTTAATTACATTTTTTATACTCACAAATATAAATATAAAAAGGGGAGTAAAAAAATACTCCCCTATTAAAATATGTGGTTTAGATATTGGTTTCAAAACAATTCAGGAGACCACTAACCTTGAATTACCTTATTGAAACCGTTTATAACACAAAGATAAAGTAAAGATTTGAACTAACAAAAAAATTTTTATTTGAAATCATAATATTTATAAATATGTCAGTAATCCAAGAACCAGAAAGGTCAAAAATTTATACAAGAGTTAAACATCTTCTCGGTGCACCTATTAGAAGTATCGAAATTGAAGATGAAATGATGGATTCCTTAATGGAATTATCAATCCAAGATTACGAACAATATATTCAGGATTGGTTAATTGAAACCAATTGGACTAATTTAGTTAATCTTGATATGAGTAAACAATCTGTTGCAAACGCTCTAATAACTAGAACATTTGATTTTGAGAAGCAATTCCAATTCGCATATTCAAAAATAGTTGGACTACAACAAGTAGGGCCTTGGGCGTTAAAACAAGATTATTTTGATTTGGTTGAAAATCAACAAACATACGAAATACCGGCAGGTAGAGAAATTAATGAATTATTGTGGTTTAGTGATAGACCGTACGGAATTTTCGGACAAATGGGGTTGGGAGGTTTTGGATTTGGATTTGATGGTGCCGGTCTTGGAGCGAATCAATCGGGATACGCACAATTTGGAGGACAAGGTTCATATTTTATGATGTCCGGATTTGATTACTTAGTCAGGGCACAGGAGTCAAATATACTTAGCAGAATATTTGGTGCGAATTTAACATACAGAGTTACCGCACTTCCTGATGGTAAAAAATTAATCCACTTAATGAATACGCCTGGTGGTAGATTTAATTGGTCGAACTATAGTTCTTATTCAGGTAAAAAAGTTTGGTATTGGTATTATGAGGTTGATGGTAGAGATAGAAATGATTGTTTAAAATTAAATCCTGACATCGTACGTTTACCCTCGGATGTTCCATTGGAGGCCATTGGTTGGAACGATTTAAATGAACCCGCTAAGCAATGGGTTAGAAGATGGTTTACCGCATATGTTAAAGAAACGTTAGGTAGAGTTAGAGGAAAATATAGTGGTAATTTAAAAACGCCCGACTCTGAAATACAAATGGATTATACAAGTCTTTTGACCGAAGGTAAAGATGAAAAAACAAAACTAGAAGAAGAGTTAAAATTAAGATTAGAAAGATTAAGACCGGAAAAACAAATGGAAAAAGAAGCATTGATTGCGGAAAATCTTAACAAACAACTTAAATTTAGGGCTTTCCAAAGGCAAATATATGTTATATAATTTAATATGGCAATTATAAAATCACTACCGGTACAGAAAAGAATAAATGGTTACATTGTAAACGTATCAGAAACCGCAATGGTAACCGAAACAGATTATTCCACAACAGGCGAAGAATGTATTATTGTTAAAGGAGTCCTACATTCAAAAATTATTTTAGATTCAAATACAACGGAACATACCGTTATTAAATGTTTAACTCAAGTAACAATACAACCAAATATCGGCAAAATTGACGAAGAATACGACGAAATTGTTGCCGATAAAGGTGCGTGTATTGAATTTAGATTTTGTAATGGAAACTGGTTTATTTTATCGAGTGATGGGTTAAAACAATCATAGATTTTCTTCCCACCCCTCTTCAGCCAATTCATAAATGTAATTTGGGTCAATATTAGTTTTTTCCCAAAACTTTATTTCATCCTCGGACATATCTAACAAATCCTCTTTTAATCTATCTTGGTCTCCCTCTTCAAAAGGAACACCACTTATAAGTTCACATTGTTCGGTTGTAAATATTCCTCTGTCTTTTGGTTCATCAACAAGTAAACCATCCCTCACCTCTTGTTTAAATACAACTAACAAAGGTTCAATTCTCTTATTAAAAGTTGTAATAGCTCTGGCGACATTATATTCTCCGGTCATATTTGGGTTAGATTCTAATACACTTTGTTCTAACATATAACAATTAATTTGAACGTATCCTTCAGGTATCGGTTTTCCGTGAGCCAACATATATTCTTCTTGTAATTTTTTTGTTGGTTTGGTTATTTTTTGAACGTCACCTTGAGATGCCTTTGTACCATTATTAACATAATAAATTACATCACCAAGATTAACGTTTAATTTATTTTTTATTGCTAATTCAAGATGTGCCATCATTGACATCGCTCCACCCGCCTTTGTTTTCTGTGTTGACCTCTTTTTATAATCCTCCATTGTGAGTTTAACTTTTGCTCTCTGTGCGATTTTCATCAATGGTATTTGTTTGTCAAAAATCTTTTGTAGATACTCATAATAATATTCAACAAACTCTTTTCCTTTACCCTCAAGAAGAAGTTTCACCGCAACATCCAAGAAGTCCTCAATATATAGGGGGAGTTTTTTACTTTTAATTGAATTACCGGTAAGTTTAATTTTACCATTAGATTCCATAACCGCATAGTTTTTTCTTGATAAATTAATACAACTATCCCAAGTACCATCACAATCTAACCCCATCTCATTTTTCATGAAAATATCATTAAACTCCGCAACATCCGCATCATACCCTCTATATTCTTTATCCTTTTCTACCAACCAATTATTACCTTTACCAATATAAATTCTATCATCAACACCCCCATCAGGTAATGAAAAGTTCACACCATCCGTATCAAGAACAAGAACTGAATATCCTTTATTCATAAAAAACTTAACCATTTGACGAAGATATTGTCTACCGGTACACGTAATTTGTTCTCCACAATCAACGTCACCCCAATTAAAAACGTGGGGTGCGCTCAAACTACCAAAAAACGCATTTATAAAAATCTTAATTGGTAATTGTAATGTGTCGTATTTCTGTGATAATTTTTTATCGGTATTTTTATACTTACCCGCCAAATTTTTATACTTTATTCTTGTTCCTCTAAAATAAGATAAAAATCCTTTCATTACTCCTGTTACATCACATTTGGGAAAAATATCATGAACCAATTGAATTGATGGATAAAGAGAACTAAAATCCAATTTTAATACGTCTTTTGAATAACCAACCTTTAATAATCTTGAAAGTCCACCAACAAAATCTCTTTTCTTTTGTTTTTCAGGAACGGCCAAATTATTTTTATACGACCACGCCAACATAATCATTCTCCATAAAGTTGCAGTCCCCATAGTTGAAACTCTCTCATATGTTGTTGGAATCATGGACGCAAGGAGAAATGAAGATTGATTAAACTCTTGGTCTACCTTTAATGTCTCATCCAAATCATCATCAAGATACATTTCTACAAGTTTATCGCCCGTAATTTTCTTATATACACCGGGATATTTGATATCCAAATCACTATACTCACTTGCCTTTTTATAGTTACCATTATTAATATTTAACCAATACTCTTCCTTTTGGGTATACATTTTACCAATATCGGTATGTTCGATATACACACGGTCAGCAGATTCCGCCTTAATATATTTTGTAATATATTTAAGACCGGCAGATTTGATACTTGAATTTATCGCCTGAGCCCTACGAACGGCATGAATAATATCAATAACGTTATAACCCCAAATCGAAGTTTGAGTGTATTCCTCAACCTCATTTGCAAGTTTTAACATACTTTCTTTTCTTGTAAACGAATGTGCGGGATTCAATGACTTACAGATATTTTTTGGATTAATACCCAATAATTTACATCTTTCGAATATCCAATGCCAATCGAAATTGGCAGAATTATACCCACCAATAATACTTGGTTTTATTTCATCAATAACTTTAAAAAATTCTGTGATTGCATTTTTCTCCTCAGACACGTCTATACATTCAATAACCCTGTGATACCCTTTATTTGTCTTTATTCCAATCATAAAGATACGACCGTCCTTTGGCTCCAATGATGTGGTCTCCAAGTCAAATACAAGTCTGGTGACCTGATTATAGTCCTCAAAACCTTTGAATAATCTTTTTTCTTTTTGTATGAGATATTGTTCTACGGGAGGGAGAACCAATATTTTTTCCTTACCCCTTTCACCCCACGGGTCTATTCCACCATCACGGAAAAATTGAATAAGAGACCTATATCCCTTTAACGACTTAACCATAAAAGTTAAGCCATTTTTCATTCTCTCATCACCACCGGTTTCCAACTTATCAATGGTAATACCATACTTCGACATTGAAGATTTTTGAAGTTCTTTTGAATCATTATAGAACTTCATACCACGCAAGTCTCCAACCCAAGCAAATGGAATAAACGTGTCTTTTCTAATTTCTTTACCTTTACCGGGGATTTCTTTTACTTTGTAAACGCACTCTGTAGCATAATCATATTCGAGCGCAACAATAAATTCTTCTGGGTCTCCTCCGTGCAAGAAGGATTCAATTTCTTTACTATCAATCATATATAAATTTCGAGTGGATTATTAGCTTTCACAACATGTGAAATTTCCCTTACTCATTCATTTATAAATATAGAAAAAATATTTTACAGGTCAAACCTAAGAACAACAAAACCCTAACTCACTTATCGAATCACCAATATTAATAAATAACTCCTGTCTTAGGGGTAAGATTAACGCACCGGTAGAATCATTAAAAACAAACTCTACCTTATATCTACCAACAGTTGATGTTTGAATTGTGCTAAATTTATATGTGACAACATAATCTAAACTAACACCATCCATATCCAATTCAGTAACTATCTCACAAGGTTGCTGAGCGATTTTTATAAGTCCCGTTTTAACGTCATACATAGAAAAAGAAATAGAAGCGTTATCAAAATCCGTTACAGGGTTTTGAAAATCACTTCTACCATCCTTAATAAGGTATAATTTTAATACAGGTAGGTTCGCATTTTTTTTAATGAAAAATTCCATAACAATAAATATACAACGAACCGAATATCAAAAAATTAATTTTCTCTTCTTAATCCCGCCTCATAATGTTCGAATCTATTATGTTCGGTTGGAGACATAAGAAGCATTGCAGTATTTATTTCACCTTTTATTGTTTCTTGGAAAACATAACTCATCCACGTTTGTTCGTAAGGGTGAGCCCAAGTCGTAGTTAAGAAAATCTTCTTATTACCATACCTAGTAACCACCTGAGGCCAATTACAGAAATATACCTCACCATCTATAAATGGTATCCCATTGTGAACTCTAATATGTTGATACTTAGTTCTAGGTGCATTTGGGTCTAATCCTGATACGGGCAAACTTGATTTGTCCGGCCAATGGGATTCCCTGAAATCTTGAGGTACGTTATACCACGCCCATTGAGTTCCATTATCACCGAAAAATTCTGTATAATTAAATTTAAGATAATCGTAATCGTGTTTTTTTGTAATTTCTAAAACTGAATTGTAAAAATTGTCCGCATAACGAGAAAAACCATTTTTACAAACTTCGCCCTTTCTTGGATAGAAGAACATATCGTCTTCAAAAAAGAACATGAAATCTAATCCCGTCTTATCAAAATGTTCCGCAATCCATTGTCTTCCACCACAAATACCCAAATTATCTTTTTTAATATGTTCGAACCCGTGCTCCTGACATAATTGTTGATATCTTGGAGTCGTTGATAAATCACTTGAATTATCCAATAAAAACTTTTTAGGTTTTATTAAAAAGTTTTCGTCATACTCTTTCATAGATTGAATTAGAGTTTCAAACTGATTAGGACTATTGAATGTTATAACATATAAAGCCGCGTTGGTTGAACTTAATTTACTATTAGAACTAACTAAACCACCCGTATTTTTTACTTCATACGTGTCATTTTTTAAATCTTCACAAAACTTAGAGATTAGTCCATTATCTTCGATTTGTACATAATCGATTAAGTCGGGGTGTTTATACAACATTATACTAAAAACAGATTCTTCCGTTCCCATATACCCATCACCTAATGTTTGGTTTAGTGTACTATAATAAATGTTATTTATGTCTGTAATTGTATCTTTAGGCCCACCAAATAATCCACCTCTACAAACCAATTTAACATTTTTACCCGCATATTGATTTATTTTTGGATATGAAAAACCATGGATTTCATTACTTGCCTCATAAGGAAAACAAATAAATCCAAATTTATCGAAAACTTTATGTAATTTATTTTGGATTTTGTCGTGAGTAAAGTATCCGGGATGAATAGTATTTGTTATACCAGCATCAATCCAATACATATTTTCAGACTCAAATTGGTCGAATATTTTTGCGTCATGTAGTAAAAACATTTTAGACATGACTAAAGGATTATACATTTCAAGCTTTGATTGTGTGGAATCGGGCAACCAACCTGATTGAGAATACCACTCAGGATTGTTTCTAATTTCTTGAATTCTGTTATATGGAACCGACGCTTTAAACCAATCTAAACTTCTTCTTACAAATTGTGTATTTTCTTTTTTTCTATGTTCCCATACAAAAGATTCTAATTCATCGTCACCATAGATAATAAAATTATTATCAGTTTTTAAAAGTTCTTTAAATTTTTCTAAATAGTGTTCGTAACTTCTTGACCACCCCTCATTTAAATCACCTCTTTTAATGTTCCATAATCCAGTAACAAACGTTGTTTTACTTTCATTTGAAATAGTTTCATTTTGTGTCGGAAATTGTTTATTAAACTCTTCTTTATTTAATTTCATTTTACACACCCACACAACAGATTCAAAAAGTTCTCTCCTGTAATTAACAAGATTATTTTTTAAACACGTATCTCTGATGTCAGATTCTGTCAACTCAAGCCAATTCCATATTTTACCATTAATTTTTTCTGAAAATGTTTCTTTGTCATATGCGTAGTCATGACCCAAAATAAAATCACCATCTTTAAGATATTCCGATAATATTTCAAATTCTTTTTGTTTATTACCACCATCACACAAAACCATGGTTGTTCCTTCAGAAGAAATAAAATCTTTAATATAATCTTTAACATCAGTATAATCGTCATTGAAAACATTCTCTATTCTTAAATCAATACCCGATTCAATCATTCTTGAATACCAAGGAAACTCATTTATATCTAAAGAAAGTATGTAACAATCTAGGTTTAAGGTTTTACACGATTCATTCAAAAAGTGTGTAAAACCACCCTTTGAGGTACCAATTTCAAGTATTCTACTAGGTCTAACTTCTTTTAAGAAATAAAAGAAAGTTTCAAAGGCTTTGTAATTTTGTTGTGCGTCCCACTCGACATCGTACGTGGTGAGACTTTCATTATTTTCTAAATCACTTCTTTTTGTTATTTTGTCTATGTATATCATAATATAGTATTTTAATTAAAATTTAAAAAAATGTTATCGTTTATTGAAGATATTTTCATATCTGATTTTAGGGATAATATACCTAAATAAACACCACAGTAATATGTTGGAAATTTATTGTTATTTTTTTTATTTAATTCGTCCCAAAAATCTAAAAATAATTTAATTTTTTCAGTGTTTTTTATTATAAAAAAATTGGATTCAGGATTTGGGGATGAGTCTAAAGAGGTGTCATATAAGTCATCAATTTCTAATTCAATTATTGATTTATAATGTTCGAAATTATCTATCAAATATCTCATTTGAGGTTCGGTTGACTTTAAAAACGAAATATCAAAATCTTTTTTTATAAAATTATAAAAAATTTCATCATTCCACTCACTAATTTCAATGCCATCAGAATATATAATATATTGATAATCAAACTTAACCGCAACCTTAAATAGGTGTCTATTTATATGAAAATTTGGAAACCCCTGTATTGTTTTCTCATCATTAAAAAAATCTGAATAGGGTATAATTTTTATACGTTCGTCCGAAATAACACTAAATTCATTAACAAAATCAGTCACTAACATAATATCAAGGTTAGTATGTTGTAATATTGATTCTATTGATTTTTTAGTAGTATTAATTTTTCCTCTATCTAAACAAGATAAAACAAATACAGACTGTGAATTTATTTGAGTTTTTTCTATATCATCAATATTGAGTAATTCTAACACTTTTTTATCCTCAACATAAGGTTCGATATCGTTAGAGTAACTGTTATCACAATCTTCCGAATTTGAAAAAATATGATAAAATAATTTTGTTTTATCATTGTGAATTTCTTTTTTATACCAATCATCAAATACTAAAACTTCATAAAAATTTTTGTTATTATAATACATACAAGATAATATTTGTTCCTCCATAAACAAACCATTCTCACTTATTAATAATCTTGATAAAATTTTATCGAATGACTCAACAACATCTAAATAAGATTGTGGAGTTCCTCCAAAAAAACCACCAATTATATGTAAATCTTTACAATATACATCATAATACTTTTCTGGAATGGTTACAGACCAATAATATTCGTGAGTGTTATTTTTACCAACTAATAAAAATTTTTCATCCGTTATTTTGTTTATTCTTTCTAAGAATTCTTTGTCAAATACAGAAAATTGAAAATTTCTTTCGTATGTCCCACCATAAGCAAAACAGTCAGGAAATAAACCGGAATGGGATAACCCCGCATCAAACCAATATATTTTATCAAAATCATATATAATTTCCAAATTATTTACCCAAAAAAATTTATTATATTGAATTTCAAAACACCTATCAAAAGTTTTCATTTGTTCGGGGTCTTTTTTTTCTCTCAAAATATTAAAGTAATCCGAATTACTTAAATCAAACACTTTGAACTCAACTAAATCCTCGCTAATTTGTTTTTCAGTATAGAAAAATTTTTTTAAATCTTCTAACTCTTCTTGTGAGGTAAAACAAATAACCTTTTCAGGTTTCATATTTAACATAGTTAAAAGACTAAGCCTATAGTGATGGTATCTTGATGCTCTACCACCATATTCAGTACCCCATAAATTAGAGTATATGGAAGTTACTATTAATGTTTTTTGTTTTTGAATACTCATAATATTTTATATTTTTTTATTAAAAGAAAACATGATTAAAGGGGAACCCAAAATTATCCTCATACCACCATCCCCCAACAAAAAAATTATTTTCCTTTTCTATTGGGAAATTATTTAAAAAAACGGAACAGTGTGTCAACAATGAGTCTTCAAAATTTGGTTTTATTAAACCTCTTAAAAAATGTTGGTCACAGTCATAGTGGTTACAAATACTATTATCAATTAGATTTTTTATTTTAACTCTATCATTTTTTTTTATTCCCCACATACCACCCATAACATCTGTATGATTTTCATTATCTCTTATTGAATGTAATAGTTTGTTAGATTCAATAAAAATATCGACACATTTTTTTTCTCGGAAAGATAATCTACTATCAGCATCTCTAGACAACATAATTTCAACATCATCATCGTCAATTGCTAAGAATCTCCACACCATTGGAAATATTCCGTTTTCACTCTCATCCATTAAAACCATTTCGGTATTTTCATATGATTTTAATATTTCAATTACGGATTCCGGTACTGATACCCCATAATAAATTCTACAAATCCATTCGGGATAAATTATCTTAGCCAATTCAACATTACAAATCATTCCATTTGTATATTTTGGGTGAGTACCATATAAAGAAAAACTAATTATTTTTTTCATTTTAAATGTAATTTAAATCCCCCAAATATTTTTGTTAATTAATTCAATTTTGTTTTTTCTCATACATAATGAATAAAATAAAAAATTAGAAACCCAACCAACATCGTGGATAAAATATATTTTAGATGCGTTTTTTATAGAGCACATCTCAGAGCAAATATCTAACATTCTTTCAGTTAAAAGTTCGTTATTTGTGTTTTTACCTGTATAATCATTAATAAATGCGTTTTGGTCGTTGTTAATCAACTCATAATTTGGAAAATTATAAACAACAATATTTCTATAATTTTTTAAATTATTATAAATATGTTTATTATTTGTGCCTAAATGAAAAGTACAATTTGTTTCTTCTATGTAGGTTTTAACATTATTTATGATTTTATCATATCTTTCGGTATTACCATCTATAATATCTGATGTTCTTATATGTAAGAAAAAATAATCTTCCGGTAAGTTTAATCTAAACGAATCTATCTTATCCAACACAACTTTATTTAGTTTTGGTAAAACATCAGGGATTAAATTAATAGAGTGAGCTTTCTGTGCGTCGTAACCATAATAATTAAAACTATCCGGCGCAACATCAAAAAAAACATCAAAATGGTGATATCCTGGTAATTGAGGATTATGATTTGAGGAGTGATATTTACAACCCTCAAATTCTAATTCACCAATTGTTTGGTCGGTTTCTTCTATTGAATCAAAAAAATTAATTGTCTCTTCGTCAAACAACTTACCAAAAAAAGGACCGTTGGTATATTTATTCCCACGTAATGAAATTTTAAGATGTATTTCATACCCCATTTCCTTTAACGGTTTAAAAATACTTAAATAATGTGATACGTCAGAAAAAAAATCTCCGAGACCGGACGTAAAATTATGTTGTATTATTGATTTCATTAACTAATTATATTGTGGTTTAATTCTCCTGTTATTCTTTCGCACCAACCTTTGGTTTCAGAGTGAGGCCAAACAACCCAATACTTTGGTAATTCATCTGTTTGGAATTCACGCCATACTTTACAATATCCATCAGGGTCTCTAAAATAACCATTAATTTCATTTTTGTCTGAGTCCTTTCTGTAAAGAGTTTCATCATTATTACCATGAAACGCTACCACCCAAAAATCATAATCTTTTTCAGGTACTTGAGAATATCCAACATCTATACAATGCTTATATATTGACATGAAGTCCTTTTTCCACTCCTCTTCGTTTTTATAATCGTATGGGTTAGGAGGATAGTTTTTATCTTGAGTATATTTTTGAATTGCTCTTTTTTCGAATAACAATCCTGAATAAATTTCATAATCTCTTAATGTTCTGTTTGGTCCAAAACCATAAGGTCCGTCGTGACCTTCTTGAGTTTCACCGTCCATACCAAATAATTTTCTATTTAAAAGGTGTGAACGGCTATTTTTTTCACCCCACTTTCTATCATCATCCCACTGCTTTGTTCTACCCTTACGAGTATATTCGTGATAAATAACCGGAATATGTGGGTGAAATAAATCATAACCCCATGTGTATGCTCTTGCCGCGATTGAAATCTCTTCTCCGTGGAAATAATATTCCGGGTTGTGTTGAACCTCGGTTGAAAATTGTCCTAATGTAAAACAAAAGTGAGCCGAATAAAATCTTGCGGTTACGGGTTTTTTAATTGTTTCCCAACCCGGTATTGTTTCAGGTAAGAAGAATACTGCACCTTCAGGAATGAATCTATCGAATACCATTCTCCATGGTTCCTGAGCTCTACCTGCAGGGTCATTGTCGGGGTCAAAGGACGGAACATAACCCGTAAGTAAAGGTTTTGGATAACCGTCCTTTTGAAGACCCTTAATCATTTTAATAAGAATATCATCCCAATCTTTAACTGTTCTCATATGAGAATCAATTTGAAGGGTATATTCTTCTCCGTTATATAATTGTTGGGTTAAATTTCTCGCCCAACAAACTCCATTCGATTCCAAGTGTGGAATATCTAAGATTTTAAATCTTTTGTCGTTTCTAAATTCGTCTAGATTATCAAAATCATCATCTTCGGAGAATTGTCTTGCAATACTGAAAACTAAATTTTTAGGTTTTTTTGCGTTCGCCAACATATCTTTAATTGTTGGTACTAATTGCGGGTCTCTATAAGACGCAATTTGAATAAATATTTTACTCATATTTGAATTTTATTTATCCAAATAATAAAAAACCCTCCGGATAAGTGGAGGGCTTTTATAAAAATTTTTATTTTTTTTTAATTTGTTTCTGCAAATGCTCCTAAGTCGGTTAACACAATTGAATCTGAGAATGCGGTTGAATATGTGTTATTAAGTAACCATATATTTTTTGTTTGGTTTGTCTCCAGTTTAACTTGATATTGCCAAGAACTATCGTCACATTTTCTATATGAGAAATAAGCGATGGTTGTTCCCGTGTTTACTAAATTATATTTGCTACATGCCATAGTTGTAAGTTTTATTATAAATATATCGTTTATGTGAAATATTTTTCTCTATTAAAAATTTAAAGACAAATCATTGCGATAATTCCCCCAATTACCGTCCATATAAAATCCCACCAATCCGGAGTTCCTTTTTTTGAATAAAAATCATATATCTCCTTTCCGGCACCAATTATTATAACTGGTATTATTGAATAATAATTTTCTAAAAATAAATTAAAAAATATGTATATCATTATTCCTGCAAAGAAATGATAAAGTTTATCAATATGTTTCATAATGTGTAAAGTGTTTGTTTTAATTTATGTAAGATGATGCCCATAACAAATTAACAAGTGCACTAATAAAAAACATCATCCATACTTGATTAATCATTGGTTCGGTTTTTCCATCTAAATTACCAATCTTTTTTGGTCCCACTTTATATCCTGAAAAACCAAATGTTATTCCACTACCAATAAACGCAGATAATAATCCCATAAATCCAAACCACCATTGGTGAACGTCTGGGACAAGTAATGGGAACGGCATCCCAATCATAAAAAACATTCCAACTAACCATTTTAATTGTTTCATAATATTAATTTTTATATAAATAGTTTGAAATGTAAAAATTTATTCTCTTTCAAACTCCGGAGAATATGTTAATACAAAATCATCAATAACGCTATCAGGTCCCCAAGCCTCCAAAATATCATAAGGAAGTTTCATTTCAAAACCTAACAATGATGGTGATATGTAATCATAAGTTATTGTATTACCCTCATTATCTATTTCAGTTTTTACTGTTATATTGACTAAATCACAATTTAATTTTGCGGTAGTTGCATTTCTATATAAATCATTACAAGTCCACATAATAGCATTTGCATATGGATAAACATCTGTCGACACAGAATATACCGGTTTTATTTTTAAATAAGTTGACATAATTTTAATTTTATAAATATTTTATTACCAAGAATAAACCCACACTTGACCTCTACCTCCTGAACCTCCATTTCCACCTGTTCCTGTACTTGTTCCTGCGCCACCACCTCCGCCGCCACCACCGGGAGAACCCCCATTTCCACCATTTCCGCCTGATGTACTCGCGGTTGAGGTTCCACCACCACCTCCACCACCAAAACCGCATTTGACCGAATTTCCATCGGTTCCGTTTCCTCCCGATGTAGGAACGGTACCTGTTGTACCCGCAGCTCCCCCGTTACCTGCGGTATATGAACCTGATATACCACCTGAGGTTGCCACAGATGTTGCATTTGCGGCGTCCGCACCACCTCCTTTACCGCCTCCCCCACCTCCGTGAATTGAACTGCCTCCAGATGGTCCTGCGTTTGACGCTCCCTTTCCGGCACCGCTGGCACCACCATATTCGGCATTACCCGATGTGTTTGCTACCCCCGCATAAGACCCTCCTTGACCTCCTATTGCGGTATTACTTGCCGTACCTGGAAAACCACCACCAAAAGTACCTAACCCACTGTTAGTTGACCCTGTAGTTGAACTACCGGAACTTGCCGTACCACCTCCACCTCCTCCACTTGAGAATACTGAGGTTGCAACAATATAACCACGGTTTCCACCGCCACCGCCATATGAGATTAATAAATTATTACCCGAACTAAATGTTGAACTACCCCCAACCCCTCCGTCGGTTGTATCTCCCGAAGATACTGTTGCACCTAAACCCGCAGTTCCTCCTGAACCTACAATAACTTGTTCTGTTGCCCCAAGTTGTGATGCCGAATATAATCTTTGTGAATATGCTCCGCCCCCACCACCGGCACCTCCAAATCTTAAAACCCCTAAAGATGCTGTAGGTCCGCCACCACCACCACCTCCACCACCTACGCAAACCACATATACAAATTTACATCCCGTAGGTTTAGTCCAAGTATTTACACCTGTTCCGGTAAAAACCTGAACATTACTAACTTCATTTATAATATTATTAATTGCCATATTTTAATTTTTTACCAAGAATAAACTCTTATTTCTCCTCTACCACCGGCACCACCATTACCTCCGACATTTGTATCCGTACCATTTCCACCCCCTCCTCCGCCTCCTCCGGGAATTCCACCATTACCACCATTTGCACCTTTAACGCCGACAGTTAACGTTCCTCCCCCTCCACCACCACCACTACCTAATATACTACCTGAACCATTACTACCCGTTGTACCTGATGTGGGTGATATACCCCCAACACCTGCAGCACCACCCGTCGCCGCAACATATGTTCCTGAGGCACCCCCGTTACTTGGTGCGGATAATACACCTGAGGCTTGCGAGCCCCCACAACCACCACCACCTCCACCATATAAAGAACCACCTCCACTGAATGTTGTTCCTGCGGTACTATGACCTCCACCCCCACCGCCACCATGTTCGGCAAGACCGCCGTTTACGGTTATTGATGATGCTCCCCCTTGTCCAGCATTTCCAACAAAACTACTTGCACCCGGAAAACCACCCGATTGATTTGCGGCACTACCGTTATTACCTGCGGAACCTGTTCCAGCGCCTGAACCCCCCGAACCATTTGATTGTGCGTTATCACCCACACCAAACCCTCCACCACCACCATATCCGGTTAAATAAATTGTTGAGCCGGTTCCAAATGTTGAGTTCCCACCGATTCCTCCTTGCGTTAGAGTAACTCCTGCCGCTTGACCTCCCCCTGTACCCGCAGTACCACCTGATGATACTGTTAAGGGTATTGATGAGGGTAAGTCAGATGCGGAAAACATTTTAGAGACAATAGAACCACCCCCTCCACCTGAACCACCATAACCACCAACACCCCCATTCGGTATGGCGTATCCACCGGCACCTCCACCACCACCACCAATACATATAACATATACAAATTTACAACCTGTGGGTTTTATCCAAGTAGTTGTTCCACCTGTATATATTTTAACATCCGTAACCTCATTTATTGCGTTAATTATTGCCATATAATATTTTTTTTACCAAGAATAAACTCTAATTTCACCTATACCACCATTTCCACCATTACCAAAACCTGTGGTTAAAGGTGCTCCTCCACCACCGCCTCCACCACCTCCGCCGGGTACTCCACCATTTCCGCCGTTAGCACCTTTTGTGGTGTTTGACGCACCACCACCTCCACCGCCATCTCCACAACCGTATCCAACTCTACTTGTTCCTGTTTGTCCTGATGTTGGGGTATCAGCACTTGTACCTGACAACCCTCCCGTACCCGCAGAATATGTTCCCGACGCACCTCCATTTGTTGGTTGATAATATACAGGTCCGGTATTATTCCAAGAACCTCCTAATCCACCTCCACCTCCACCATATATAGAACCACCTCCTCTGCCGGTAGATGTTGCAAGGGTATTAGTTCTACCGCCTGCACCTCCACCGCCGTATTCTGCGGACGCTCCGTCAATTGCACTTTGAACTGAACCTCCACCCCCTGAGCCACCAATGGCAAATGCAATTGTTGCTCTTATTGCTCCGGCAGGGTTTCCTCCAGAACCACCTCCTGTCGAGGCACCAACACCTCCCGCACTTGCGGTTCCACCACCACCTCCTCCACCACAACCGGAAGCATATCCATTACCGAGACCTCCTCCTCCGCCAAATGCGGTTAATAAAGTGGTTCCCGAACTAAATGTTGAGTTCCCACCTGATGCTCCAAGAGTATTTGCGCCTGCTACGATAGCACCGGTACCACCGGATGCTACGGTAATAGGTTCCGATGATGACAAATCCGATGCGGAATAAAATCTTTTAGATATTGCACCTCCACCGCCACCGGCACCACCTCCCTTTGCGGTCCCAACTGCGGCTGCTTGACCCGCACCTCCACCACCACCTCCGCCAATACATTCAACATAAACGAATTTAACCCCCGTTGGTTTTACCCAAGTTGTCGTTCCTGCTGCGGAAAATATTTGAACGTCAGTGACTTCGTTTATACTATTAATTAATGCCATATTATATGTAAAATATATTTCCTATTGCAGATGTAACAACAAATGTTGTGTCTGCACTCGTACATAAGAGTTTAACACAATCATATTGTGATGTTGCGGATAGATACCCACCCACACCTGTTGCCGTTGTTGCCACACCAAATTTTATTGATTGATTCGCATTTTGTGATATTCTCCATAAACCTGTACCTGTACCTACAACTTCAATTACAGAACCAAATGTTGCACCTGTTGGTAATGTTATTGTTGTTAGTGTTGTTGCGGTTCCAACATATCCGTTATTTGTTGTTGCGGTAGTGGCCGTTGTTGAGTTATTCCAAGTAATTCCCGCACCTCCTGTACTACCCGTACTTAATCCGGTAATCTGTGTTCCATTAACAGAACCCGTACCGCTTAACGTAATTGTACCATTAGAATACGTACCTCCTGTTACCGCATTTATTGTTGTGGTAGTAGGACTTCCATTACTTGATGTAACACTCAATACGTTTGCTGCGGATAATGTTGTTGCTGTAACGGCATTTGTTAAATAAGTACTATTATCAAACACCCAAGATGAGCCATTATATTTTGCAAATCCCGTTGAAAAACCTCCACTATAGTAAGGTACTTTCGTTGTATCAATAGATACTGAACCTGACGTTGTAATATTACTAAAGCTCATACCAGTACCTGAAGTAATTGACGTTACGGTACCCGTATTTAATCCTGTTATTGTATTTCCGTTAACTGAACCTGTTCCACTTAATGTTATTGTTCCTGACGAATATGTACCACCCGTTACAGCATTTATTGTTCCTACTGTTGTTGAACTTCCACCATTTAAAGTTTGACTCAATACGTTTGCTGAAGATAATGTTGTTGCAGTTAAATAACTAAATGTTCCTGCGGTATACGTATTTCCGTCCGTTCTTGTAAATGTTAAAATACCTGTGGAGTTATTATAAGTTCCACCCGTTGTATAAATTGGTGTTCCTCCACCAAATGTTGTCGTTGCATATGAATAATATAATGAACCTTCGGTAACTAATGTTAATGTACTTGTTGATGTTCCATTATTTGTTCCTTTGATTACAACCAATATTCTATCAGTTAAATCTAAACTTGTACCACTATAATAAACATCTGTTAACGCCATTCTTGGTGTTGGATTAACACCATCAACAGTTGCTGGGTCGGTTGAGAATAATAATGTTTCAGTTCCAGTTACACCTGATGTTCTCTTATATACTTGAGCGTATGTTGTAAAACTATCACCAACATTTGTTTTATATGTATGTAAATAAAAACTCCATATACCTGCTGGTAATAAGTTAACACTTGGGTAACCAACTGGTGATAAGAAAGATGCGAGTGTTGATGTAATACCGCTACTTATACTTGTTCCCGTTGTTTGTTGTGTGGCGGTTGTTGCCACCGGACTAAATTCTTGATATGGTGTCTGTGTATTAGATAAGTTTAAGAAATAAACTTGTCCTCCACCACCTGAACCACCAAGTCCTGTTATTGTACTTAATGTACCCGAACCCGCTAATGTAATAACACCATTTGAGTATGTTCCACCTGTTGCTGCGTTTGGTGTGTATGTTGAAGTTGTTGCACCATTCTTTGTTAATGTTAATACATTACCTGATTGACTTGATGCGCTAAAATATGTAAATGTTCCTGCGGTTAAAGTTGTTGTATCATTTTTGGTTATTGTTAAAATACCTGTTGAACCATTGTATGCAAATGCAGATATTCCCGTCCCACTTTGTGATGGTATGTTTTGATATGTTGTGGCACTTATCGTGTTAGCTGTTAATCCGTTAGTAAAACTAGTTGCACCACTAACTGTTCCTCCACTCTTATCAAATTTATTACTTATATTTGTTTGAATTGTTTGAATTATTGAACACCCACTTAACGTATCACAAGTTAATCCTTGTTGTGTTGGTAAAGTTGAAATACCGTATGAATAATATTGTGTTCCTTCAGTTACAAGGGTTATTACGTGAGATTGATTACCTGTATTAGTTGCCCTCACGGTTGCTATAATACTATCTGTTACATCTAATGTTGTTCCACTATAATAACCATCAGTTAATTGCATTGATGGATTTGGGGAATTGGTTGTAACTGCGGCTGGGTCAGTTTGAAATAATAATGTTTGAGAACTCCCACTTGTTATTTTATAAACCTCAACAAATATATCAAAAGATGCGTTTGAATTTTCTTTATATGAATGAAGATAAAATGACCATATACCACCAGGAATCAAAGTGAGACCCAATTGGTCTGATTGGAATGATGCGATTGATGATGTTGCATTTGATGCTATGGTAACACCCGATGTTTGTTGAGATGCTGTACTTGCGGTTGTACTTAAATATCTATTTGAACCTTTTGATTGAGACAAATTTAAGTAAAATACTTGACCACCACCACCACCTGTTGATAGTCCTGTTACATTGAATGTACCGCCTGTATTATTTGTAAATGTTATTGTTCCGTTTGTATATGTACCACCAGTAACTCTGATATCTGTCGGCAAGTTTTGATATGTTGTTGCCGATATTGTATTTGCGGTTACACCACTTTGGAATATTGTGCCACCCGTTACAGTTCCCCCACTTAATGGGAGGTATGCACCCGATGTAGATGATGAACCTGTATATGCCGATAAACTAATTGTAAATGAAGAATAAGAGTCAGTTCTGTTTTGAGTTAGGGTTATTGTATTGGATGATAATGTGAATCCGGTGACAAATGTATCTGCGGTAACTGGTAAATTATAATAAGTGGTTGCAGATATTGTTGTTGCGGTTAAACCTGATAATAAAGTATTTCCTGTTACATTTAATGTATTTGCGGTTAAACCACTTTGAAATATTGTATTTCCCGTTACCGTACCTCCACTTAACGGTAGATATGCTCCTGATGTAGACGTATTACCAGTTAATCCTGACAACGGATAAGTGTGAACAACACCATTTCCATCAACACTCAATAAGTTTGTGTCTGCAGTACCTGCGGTTAACCCAACTAATCTAAGTGGGTTTGAACTTGCGGATACGTGTAATTTATTTGTTGGATTAGATACATTCACACCCACATTACCTGTGGCATTATCAACAACAATTCTATCTTGCCAACTTTGTCCTGAAATATATGTTGAAAAATGAATATTACCGTCTGATGTTGAGCCAGGTGTCGATGCTCCAAACCATATGGCCTTTGTTGGTGTATCGTCAATCCAAATTTCAGTCCCACCAGCACCACCAATTAATACAAGAGGTATGGTAGAACCCGAAGCAGTTATTTCAACATTATGAATACCTCTTAAATATGGTGATGGGGTACCTGTACCAAAATGGGCGTACCTACCCATAAATGTTGTTGAGGATATTGTAGTTGCGGTTAATCCCGATAATAAAGTATTTCCTGTAACATTTAAAGTGTTTGCGGTTAATCCTGATTGAAATATGGTATCTCCCGTTACAGTACCCCCACTTAACGGTAAGTAATTTCCACTAACAGATGTATTTCCGGTATATGCAGATAAACTAATAGTGAATGATGAATATCCATCAGTTCTGTTTTGACTTAATGTTATTGTATTTGCGGTTAATGTAAAACCGGTAACAAATGTATCTGCAGTTACAGGTAAATTTTGATACGTTGTTGCGGATATGGTTACCGCAGTTAAACCTGATAATAAAGTATTTCCGGTTACGTTTAATGTGTTTGCAGTTAATCCTGAATTAAATATAGTATTACCCGTTACCGTACCACCACTTAATGGTAAGTACGCCCCTAATGTAGATGATGAGCCTGTATATGCGGATAAACTAATAGTGAATGATGAATATTGGTCTAACCTATTTTGTGATAACGTTATTGTATTTGAACTTAATGTAAAACCTGTGATAAATGTATCTGCGGTAACAGGTAAATTATAATAGGTTGTTGCGGATATTGTTGTTGCGGTTAAACCCGACAATAAAGTATTTCCTGTAACATTTAATGTATTCGCCGTTAATCCACTTTGGAATATTGTATTTCCGGTCACCGTACCACCACTTAATGGTAGGAACGCTCCCAATGTAGATGAACTACCGGTATATGCCGATAAACTAATGGTAAATGCCGAGTATTGGTCTGACCTATTTTGGGTTAATGTTAATGTATTGGATGATAGTGTAAAACCTGTAACATACGTGTCCGTTCCTCCACTACCTCCCCCGGTTTTTAATTCCCTCCAAGTCGCATTTAAATTGGTATATCCGTCTACACCTTCAATAGTTGATGCAGTCCAAGAGTTTATAAAATTTTGTCCGGCAATTGTGTTATTCTTAACGGTTGTTCCAAAATCAGAGATTACTACTGTACTACCACCAGGTCCGGTTGCTCCGGTTGCTGCAGACCACAAAGCATCATAATTCTCAATTGTATATTGGTATATTTTATTTGTTTCGTATACATAAACCAACATACCTAATCTTCTTCTACCTGAAGAAATGTTATCTGAATTAAGAGTTAACACGTCAAATGAAAAAGCACTACCTGTTCCTTTTTTAAAATGTATTGGAATTGTGTTGGCACTTATTTCAATATTCCCTGTTTGTCCCGCCGGGATGGTAAATGCCAAATTAGATAAATTAAATACTTCCATGTATCCGCCAATACCAAGAACACTAAAATTTGTTCCAAATGGTTTATTTCTACCAACGGTGTACGTCGAGGATACTTGAACGGGAGTTAATGGGTTTTTATAAAATAAATTAGACATTTAGTTAAATTTTACGGTATTAAAGAATTACCTCTGAAATAAATATTTTGATTATTATTCAATTCAAATAATCCATTTGGATATGTTGTGTAAACCCTGTAAGTTGTGTTTGGTATTGTTGAACCGGTGTAATTAAATGTATATGTGTAAATTGTTGATTCTGTTCTTACCGGTGTTAATAAATTAGGGTTACCATTTGAGTTAAAATCTATTTCATATTGTTTCAAATTATTTGTTAATATTGTAGGTATAATCCAAGTATACCACGCAAGTCCTGTCACAGTACCTGCAGAAACCTCAGTCGTTGTGAAATTGTATGCAATAATAGGATTACCGTAACTATCCATCCCTCCATTTGTTTGTGGTACCACTTGTTGTAAAAGTGGGAATTCATTATTCGTCCAACCAACATAATCAACATATCTATTCATATCAGAATTAAATAATGTTTGATTTTGAGATGGTTGACTGTCATTTGTAAATCCATAGAAATTCGAACCTCCGTCATACATCCATTGTCCGATACTTGTGCTTCCAGTTTGAGGTTCCACAAATAAGTATGCCCTGTATATTGTTGGGGATGTTGGTGTTAATGTTGGTGTATTAGTTGGTGTTGTTGTATTAGTTGGTGTTGGTGTATTAGTTGGTGTTATAGATTGTGTTGGTGTTATAGATTGTGTTGGTGTTGTTGTATTAGTTGGTGTTGTTGTATTAGTTGGTGTAGTAGTATTGGTAGGTGTAGTAGTATTGGTAGGTGTTGTTGTATTAGTTGGTGTTGGTGTATTAGTTGGTGTTATAGATTGTGTTGGAGTATTTGATGGGGTTAATCCAGGTGTTGTAGTATTGGTTGGTGTTGTAGTATTTGTAGGTGTATTAGTTGGTGTTATAGATTGAGTAGGGGTGATTGTTGGGGTATTTGTAGGTGTTGTAGTGTTAGTTGGTGTCATTGTAGGTGTAGGAGTGTTTGTTGGTGTTGTTGTTGGTGTTGGAGGTGGAGGTGGTGGAGGTAATACACAACTAGGGCAGTCAGGGTTTAATAAATTATATCTTGTCTTTAATAATTTAAAGTTATGTTTTATTTGTGCAGCATTTAATGGTTCCGCATAAAATCTAAACGCGCTTATATCTCCAATTAAACTACCACCAAAATATTCCTCCAAAAATATGTTTGTTTCCAAACCAGAATATTCAGTTTCCTCCAATATAATTGTCGGTAATAACTCTGGGTCTTGTTGTAAAGTATCTCCAATAGTACAACCCGTAGGTATTAAATTATCGTGCAATCCTTGGGTACCTCCACCAATTGATATATTAAACGGCACTCCAATTTGTTTTTCCTTATCGACCGCCAATGGTCTTGGAATAATTTCTTCAAAATTATCAACAACAAAAAATAATTTTCCGTTAACATATAATTTTAACTTCCCCTTTCTATAGTTGGATTCACCAATCCAATACTCATTCATGTTAACCACCTCAACTTTCTCATATTCATAATTCTCCTCATGAGTACCCGGAGGTGAGATTAACGCAACACTATTTCCATTAAGTGAATCTCTATATACCTCTTTTTCTATTAACGCAAGACCACCCTTATATTTTAAATCACAATCGTCCAAATAAGTATCTCGAATAAAAACCGCATCTATTTGAACCCAATGTTCCACATTAATATATTCTGTATCTATGCATTCATCAAATATTCCCCTTGTCGAACACCACTCCGTTAACGAAGTTCCCGTAGTATATGTAATTCCAGTTGTTTCACAACTACCCGTTGTCTCACATCCGCCCGTTATTCTATATGTCTTTACACACAATCTAGGATTTCCCGTATCACCACTCAATCTTATTGAAAGAGCATTTGATGCGGAATCAAGTAATGGGTTAGTTTCGGTATCACCGGTTATGGTTACACTACAACTACACGAACAATTACAAGAACAATTTGAGGTTGTTGTTGATGATTGGGGGTAAACAAATAAACAATCAGAGCTCGTTACCGCACTATTGGAACAAGCACAGGTTTTTAAACAATTTAAATCGTTTGTAATATCAAAAAAACTTGCATTAGTATATGCGGTTAAGTTTCTTGTTGATTGCCCTTCTGTAAATTGATACGGTGCAGGAGAATCAAATGGCATGTCGTAATACGCATATGGGTCATTTATGTATGTTCCACCAGACCAACCGTCCCATAATTCAGTCGAGTCACTCGATAAAGTAACGGTTTGTGGGTTATATTGGGGGTTTTGTGACCCCTTTTCACCTATAATAATTGTATGTAAGTTATTTGGTGCGACCAACATCATCCCAACATCACCGGGAAATGAGTGGTAATAATCAACTAATGTTAGTGAAATTGAATCTATACTTGTTACCCCTGTTACATCAAATGTTATTGGATATACACTTGCAATCCCAATATCGGGAATTGATATATTTGTTTCGTTTGAATTAAAAATTTCACAAACCCCCGCTTGACAAATTGTTAAATAACAAGATGAAATATTTCCACCATCAGGGGGTTCAAAATCCTGAACGTATAAACTCCACGTACCGTTAAAATTTAAAACAGGTGGTTTATTTGAAAAATGATAAAATTTATTTTCTGCCCTAGAACCCATAAAAAAGAAGGTTCCTTTATTATCGGGGTATCTCTTATTTAAACCAACCTCAGTATTTCCCGTCCATCTATATCTTAACAACATTTCCGTCGTCCAACCCCAATTATATCTTTCAGGTAAAATTTGGTAATCAAAACCTTGTAATTTATAAAAACCTTGATAAAATCCACCACTTAATGTTAGATAAGTTCCTACTGAGTCACCATCATTATTTGAGTCGTAAGAAAAATTATATGAATCGTCATTATATATTCTATTGATTGGTGTTGTAAACCCTGTAATCGGGTGCATTTTAAACCTCCTATCGTATTTATATCGACTATAAATGTCGTAATAAGAACTATATAAACCAGAATTAATTTCTATTGTTTCTCCACTAAAGTTTTTAACCAATCCATTATCAATACCCGTTAAACCGACATCACATATTTCAGTTATTCCGGTACAAGTTGCAAAATTTATATTTTTTGGATTCCAATAATTCTGTGATAAAATTGTATCGACACTAAAATCACCACAATTTATACATATGTAAGTTGAGTCATCATTAAAATCAAACTTAATCGGCATTCTATTACCATCATTTTCCGCAATCAAAAATGGAGAATAGATAACTTCATTATCATAATCTCGCTCATCAGACGCCAAGGAAATATCCGTAACCGATTCGTATGGTTTTAAATATATTTTTTTAAAATTATACTGATTTATATTTTGATATGCCATAAGTTATAGATAAATACTTTTTTATGGAGTATTTATATAAAAAGAAAAAAAAATGATTGATAAGAATAAAGAATTTTTTTCAGCACCATATTATTTTTTCCTAAAAGAAACTAATAATAAATATTACCTTTATTTTTCTATTGCTAATACTTTAAATGAAGCGAGACAAAAAGATGATGTTGTTAGTTTTGTTAGAGAAAAAGAACAAGATGTTAAGAAATTTTTAAAAAATTTGTTAAAGTCAAAAAAACCGCCAGCCCAAAAAGAAGTTAAAGACGAATTGGAAGAACTTGTAAACCTTGATGGGGCAATTGGTAATTTAAAAACACCCATTTTAGACCCAAGATTACATCCAAAAAAGACAATGGACCAAACGGTTGCCGCTGCAACTATAACAAATGACCCACTAAGAAGAGGTTACAGAACATATTTTCGTGAATCTGAGATTGATGAAACTGATATGTCGGATGCGTTTGGGTATGAGGAAACAAAAGATTTGGATGGTAAAGAAACGTTTAAGTTTTTTGTTAAAAATTTAGAGATGGAGCCTGATGAGGCAAAAAAAAGAACAAAACAACAAGGAAAAGACCCATCAGGAAAAAAAGATGAGAAATCAAAATATAAGTATAAAAAAGTTATAACAAAACGTGGGAAAATAAAAAAAGTAAAAGACCCAAATTTTATCACCAGAGCAACATTGTCCGAAATCCAAAAACAAAAAATGATTAAAGTTTTAGAAGATATTTTGGTTAATAAAAAAAGTAAGGACTCTGATATAAGTGATAAAGAACCAAAGAAGGCTTCAAATATAGTTAAAAAAAATATTAATACATTAAAAAAACAAGCGGAAAAAGATGGTATTTCTGTGGGTGAATTAATTAAAATGTTAAAAAGTGAATAATAAAATTTACGACGAAAAAGTTATTTTCCCGGATGACAAAAGAGAACATATGAGAGTATGCTTCTTGAAGGTTAAGGATGCCGATAAAACTACAGAAGGTTATAAGAGAAATCAAGAATTACAGGGTAAAAAAACAATAACTTATAAACAATTAAAAAGAATAAAGAACTTTTTCGATAATTATAAAGGAAAACAAACAACACCGGAATTTATATTAAATGGTGGTATTGAAATGAAAACTTGGGTTAATAATGAATTACGAAGATTAAGACAAGGAATCGCGATGACCGCAAAAAATAAATCCGAGACGGGAATGCAAAATCAACACATCAAAACACATAGTAAAGATGGTATTGATGTTAGACCTTCAAAAGAACATTCAAGAACCGTAGACAAATATAATGCGGCGGTCACAGAAAGTTTAAAAAGAATAAACGAATTAATATCTAAAATTTAAAAAAATGGCAAACGAATTAGCAACTGATTTAAGTCAAGACGTTCCAAATCAATTAACAGCAATTGCAGATAGGGAAAGGGCGAGACTATTACCAAAAAATGAATACGTTCAAACCGGTGATGAATATTCTGCAACAAACCCAAACGCATTAGCGGATGGTGACTCAAAAGGTAGAGGAACCGGGGTTTTTTTGGATGTCTACAATAATCAAGTTGGAACAAGGGAAGATATCTCGGAGAGAGTCTCAGAAATAAGAATTAACAAATATAACTCATCAAACGGGTATCCTAATTTTCAACTATAATGAAATTACAAGAAACATTAAAAAGTTTAATTTGTGAAATCGCTTCTTATGATGGTATCATAGATGCAATTAAGAACAAAAAAAAGTGTATAATCTACTACGATGGTGATGAACCTGGTGGTAAGGGTATACGCCAAATTGAACCAATTTGTTTAGGTACAAGTAAAAGAGGTAACAAGGTTTTACGGGCTTGGGACGAGGAAGGGGCGTCTCATAGAGGATTTACAGGGGAAAGACCATTACCGGGATGGAGAATGTTTAGGTTGGATAAAATAATGACGTTGAAACCAACGGGAGAAAATTTTACAGAAGTTAGACCAAATTTTAATCCAAATGGTGACAAATCAATGATTAATGTTATACTTATAGCAAAATACTAAATTATGAACGAACAAGAATTAATGCAAAAACTGGTGATGTCTAAAGCGATAATGGATAAATCAGACGGAAAAAAAATAAATGGAGGAAGAAATATACCTCAACAATTTGATGAGGATTATGAATATAGTCAACCCTCAGTAAAATATAATATTCCGCAAGAATATCTGTCGGAACAAACCCCAATTCAACAACAATACACATCAAACCCAACAAAACCGGTGGGACTTCCAACGGTAGACGCAATTAAAAATTCAAAACTACCTGACGAAATTAAAAGGTTAATGATGGAACATCCAATCGCACAACCACAGCAACAAACAACAACGTTATCTAACGAGTTAATTGAAAAGGCGGCAAGACTTATGAAAGACAATAAGTCAGGTTATGTCCCTGAATCCGCAAAACCAACCAAAAAAATTGTCGAACAATCGGAAGGAATTAACTACGGAAAAATTCAAAAAATGATTGAATCCGCAGTAAACAACGCTTTAAAAGAAAACGGATTATTGGTGGAATCAACAGAAAAGACTAATGAAGTTTTTACTTTTAAAGTTGGAAAACATATTTTTGAAGGTAAGGTGACAAAAATTAAAAAATTGTCTTAAAATATAATTTATTATTATCATACACCCTCACTCTAACCGGTGGGGGTTTTTTATTTTATATGTGAAATAACTTGAATTAATTAAAAATTATGGTTATCATTTAATGATAATTTGGGATTGTAATATAAAAAACCCAAATTATATTAAAAATATAATCAAAAATATGTCAAAAATTAAAGTATTAGTTGTCCCATCGGATAGAACCGGAGTTGGAAAATTCAGAAGTGTTGACCCCCACATTTTCTTACAGAACCTTTATGGTGATGAGTTTCATGTTGATATCATCTACGAACCAAATATGGACGACATGAATTTTTGGAAGGAATATCCAATTGTAGTATTTCATAGAAGTATTGGGTCGGACTTTGAGAAGTCGGTACAACTAATAGAGAAATTAAACTCAATGGGTGTTGTTACAGTTGCGGATATCGATGATTATTGGTTACCGGGAAAGGAACATCCAATACACGACATTATTAGAGTTAATAAGATAAATGAAAAAATTGTTGCCAATCTTAGAGTTGCAAAATATGTAACCACAACTACAACAATATTTGCGGAAGAGATTAGAAAAATTAACCCTAATGTTGCCATTTTTCCAAACGCCATTAATCCAAAAGAAGCACAATTTAGAGAACCAACGTTAGAGTCGGATAGATTAAGGGTTGGTTGGCTTGGAGGTTCTTCTCACTTACACGATTTACAATTGTTAGACCAATCATTTAGCAAATTATCACAATATAACGATAAGTTACAATATGTTTTGTGTGGTTTTGATACAAGAGGAACGATGACAGAAATTAATCAACAAACCGGAGAGCAAAAGAAAAGAAATATCTTACCTCACGAAACGGTTTGGGCGGAATATGAGAAAATATTTACACAGAATTATTCAAATGTTAGTCCGGAATATAAAAAGTTTTTAGATAATTTTAAAGACGAACAGTATGATGGTCTTGAAAATGAGGGTTATGTTAGAGTTTGGACGAAACCTGTTACATCATATGCGAAGAATTATTCAAAATTTGACGTATCTTTGGCACCAATCAAAAATCATATCTTTAATCGGGTTAAATCTCAATTAAAAGTTATTGAGTCAGGATTTTATAAGAAGGCGATAATTGCGTCAAATATCGGACCTTATACAATTGATTTGAAACATTGCTTAAAAAATGGTAACTTTGTGGACGGAAACGCTCTTTTGGTTGATGAAAATAGAAACCATACTGATTGGGCTAAGTATATTGAGAAGATGGTTAAGAACCCCAATTTGGTTAAAGATATGGGTGAAAGATTATATGAGACCGTAAAGGACACATATGATTTAAACACGGTAACAAAAAACAGACGCGAATTTTATTTGTCACTTTTAAAATAATAATATGATAAAAACACCATTAACAAAAATCTTATTTCTTGACATCGAAACCGTTGGGGGTTGTAAGGATTTGGATGAATGTAAAAAAAGTAATCCAAATGTTTATAACCAATTTAATAAGTATTACGACTGGTTTCTTAAAAGATTTCCCGAAGACAATACTGCAGTTGCTAACAGAGATGTTGCTCTTGTTAAAAAGAATAATATCTTTGTTAAAAGGGCGGCACTTGTTCCCGAATTTGCAAAAATAGTTTGTGTTAGTGTTGCGTTTGTTACAGATAAAGATGAAATTAAAACTCAAACTTTTTCAGGTGATGATGAGAAACAATTATTGAAAGATTGTCAAAAATTGTTAGACAGATGCGGAAAGTTAGATTTTTATCTTTGCGGACACAATTTAAAGAATTTTGATATTCCAATGTTGGCAAAAAGAATGATTATCAACGGACTTATGCCACCATCAATACTTCCAAGTTACGACACAAAACCTTGGGAAATTAAAGCCATAGATACCAAAGAAATTTGGCAATACGGGGCTTATACATCCATAGGTTCGTTGGATTTACTTTGTACCACAATGGATATACCAACACCAAAAGAAGGTGAAGTAGCCGGAGAAGGGGTACACGACGCATATTGGAATAAGAATATGTTAAAAGAGATTGTTGAATATTGCGAGAAAGATGTTAAAGTATTAATCGATATAATTAAAAAATTAAAAAATTTAGAATAATGAACAAATTAGACCCAAAAATTTTAGAAGAAATACAAAATCAATTTGAAAAAATTAAATTATCTGAGAACTTTTCACCAGATGAAGATTACCAAAAAGAATTAGAAAGCTTATTAAATTTGACATTCACGGATGAATTTGAAAAAGATTTAACTGATTCCATGATGACACATAATTTAAATGTAAAGAAATTACATGAGGATGCGGTAATCCCTTCTTATAACTATCAAGGAGACTCAGGATTTGATTTATATTCGGTGGAAGAGGTAATCATACCTGCGTTAGGAAGAGCCTTAGTACCGACAGGAATATCGGTCTCATTTAATGAGGGGGTGGAACTTCAAGTAAGACCAAAAAGTGGGTTGGCAATTAATCAAGGATTAACAGTATTAAACTCTCCCGGAACGGTGGATTTTGGTTATAGTGGAGAAATTAAAGTAATCATATTTAACACAAATCAAACAACCGTAACAATAAAAAAAGGAATGAAAATCGCTCAAGGAGTTTTATGTCCCGTTCTTTGTGGGAAATTTGTAAACATTCAAGAGGTGGATGAATTGAGTGAAACAGATAGAGGAAATAATGGTTTTGGTTCAACAGGTTTAATTTAATATAATATGATTACTATAGGATATAGCACAAGAAAAAGTAATACGTACTTCTCAGATTTGATAAAGGCAACCTGCGGGTTTAAAAATGTTAAAGTGATAGAAAAAATTAACAATGGAGAAAAATCTTTATCAAAGACCTACAATGAAATTTTAGAGGAATCTGAAACTGATATTGTAATATTATGTCATGATGATATTTTATTTGAAAAACCTTATTGGGGTAAAAGAGTTTTGGAACATTTTGAAAAACCTGAAAATTATGGTATTTTAGGTGTTGCAGGAACAAGATTTTTGCCTTCAAGTGGTAGATGGTGGGACATACAAGGGGAAATGGTAGGGCAGGTATATCATCAGCACGAAGGTAAAAAATGGTTATCAGAATATAATAAATCATTTGGGTCTAAAATAATTGAAACCGTACTTGTTGATGGTTTATTTTTGGCTGTAAATAAAAAAATAATAAAAACAAATTTTGATGAGTTGTTTGACGGATTTCATTTTTATGATGTTTCATTTTGTTTTTCAAATTTTTTAAAGGGAGTTAAAATAGGTACAGTATCTAACATACCGATTACTCACTTATCAATAGGAATGACTAATGAAAAATGGGAGGAAAATAGAATAAAATTTTCAACAACGCATAATAAAGAATTACCATCAATAATCCCATCAACCTATCCGGAGTTACCAATAAATAAAAAACTTCCTATAGTTTCAGTAATAACGCCAATATACAATTATGGTGTTATGTTTGAAAAAACACTTAATTCAATATTTGAGTCAACGTATAAAAATTTAGAAATTATTATAGTTTGCGATGGTTCAAGTGATAATTATGTTTTATCTAAATTAAAAACGTTAGAGTCACATCCAAATATTAAAGTAATCTATCAAGAAAATCTCGGACCATCCTCAGCAAGAAATAATGGGATTAAAAACTCTACAGGTGAGTTTATACTTCCTTTAGATTCGGATGATATGATTCACCCTGAATACATACAAAGTTGTTTAAACATTATAAAAACAAATAAAAATATTAGTCCCGTTTATTGTGACACTCATCACATAGGACAAATGCAGGGTGTGGAACAAAGACCTGAATGGTCGTTAGAAAGATTAAGACAAGGTCCATTTATTGTTAATTGTTCTATGTTTAGAAGAGAAGCGTTTGACGTATGCGAAGGATATGATACGACTTTATTTGGTTGGGAAGATTATGATTTATGGATTAGAATGGGGATAAATGGATTTGTCGGAAAAAGAATCTCTAAACCGTTATTTTATTATTTTCATCACGAAAAAGATGGAACTGTTTCTACTGAAGCAAATAAAAATCAACAAGAATTATATAATAAAATTATTAATAAAAATTTTCAAAATGAAACTGTTAATTAAATTTCCCACAAGAAATAGGAGAAATAAATTTTTAAATGTTTTAAAAATTTATCATAATTTTTTATCTAAAAATGTTGACGTACAATTTTTAATAACAATGGATGAAGATGATTCTGAAATGAATAATGAGTTAGTTAGAGATGTATTAAATCAATATGAAAATTTGGTTTATTTTTATGGAAACTCAAAATCAAAAATAGAAGCGATTAATACCGATGTTGAAAAAGTAACAGATTGGGATATATTACTTTTGGCGTCAGACGATATGATTCCAAAAACTAAAAATTACGATGAAATCATTGTAAATAAAATGAAAGAACATTATCCTGACACCGATGGAGTTCTATGGTTTAATGATGGAAATAGAAAAGATTTAAATACTTTATCAATTTTAGGTAAAAAATATTATGATAGGTTTAATTATATCTATAACCCAAAATATAAATCAACTTGGTCCGATAACGAATTTACCGATGTTGCAAATTTATTGGGAAAACAAATATATTTTGATGAAATTATAATAAAACACGAACATCCGGATTGTGGGTTTGGTGCGAGAGATGATATTCACGTTCAAAATTTTCAAAACGAATCGCACGATAAAGAAGTTTATATGAAAAATAAATCCATAAATTTTGGTTTATGAAAAAAATTATAAGTTTTTCTTTATGGGGAGATAATCCAAAATATACAATAGGGGCAATTAGAAACGCTTACTTAGCAAAAGAAATATATCCTGATTGGACTTGTAGATTTTACGTTGGTAAAAGTGTACCTATTGGTATTATTAATGTTCTAAGTAAATCACCTAACACTGAAGTTATTTTTATGGACGAACAAGGTGATTGGACAGGAATGTTTTGGAGGTTTTACGCTTGTGAAGATTCTGATATTATGATATCAAGAGATACCGATAGTAGGTTAAGTTTAAGAGAAAAATCTGCGGTTGATGAGTGGTTAAATTCAGATAAGGATTTTCATATTATGAGAGACCATCCATATCATACTACAGAAATTTTAGGTGGTATGTGGGGATGTAGAAATGGAGTTTTAAAAAATATAAAGAATCTGATAAATGAATACACGAAAGGTAACTTTTGGCAAGTGGACCAAAACTTTTTAAAAGAAAAAATATATCCAAAAGTTATAAATAATTCACTTATACACGATTCATTCTTAAATTTTGAAAAAGAAAAAAAGAAATTTCCTACAGAAAGAATAAACAAAGAATTTGTCGGTGATGTTTTTGATGAATTCGATAAAAGACATTCTGAATATTATAAATTTTTATGAAAAATAGTTTAACAATTTTAATTTGTGTTCATAGTACAAACAATTTTTATGATATGTTACTTAATAAAGCGTTATTAACGTTAGTTAATCAAACGTATAAAAATTTTAAAACTATGATTGTTTTGGATGAGTGCTGGAGTAAAACTAAAGAAATGATTGAATCGTCAAATTATGATTTAGATATAACTATTTTAAGTAAAGATAAAAAAGAAGGATTAGCAAATGCCAAAAATTACGGAATAAATCACATAGATACTGAATGGGTAGGATTTTTAGATGGTGACGATATGTATATGCCCACTAAAATTGAAAAACAAATTAATTACATCAATAATAATTATGTTGATTTTTTAGGTACTAAAGCATGGTATATTAATAATCTAGATGAAGAAACATATTTAGACTTAGGTAGTGTATCATTTCGCGAGACACATGAAGATATTAAAAACCACATTTTTAATGGGAATGTACTAACACATGGCTCAATGATGATTAAAAAAACTTGTCTAACTGAATTAGGAGGGTATCATGATGTTAGAGGTTTAGAGGACTGGGATTTATGGAAAAGAGGAATAACAAATAATTTCAAATTTTATCAGTTACCCGAACAACTTTACATATATAGAATGGGAACTAGTGTTCCATCATAATTAATTAAATAACTTAAAAAAAATGTATAGATTAATTGATAACAATACAATGTTATATCGTAGTGAAAAAATAAATTATTTAAACTCTTTGGAATATGCTAAAAATTTAGAAAAAAGAGAAAATGATAAATTGATATTCCATTCTTTTTGGAGAGTACCTAAAGAATTTGGTTTAAAACAGATGTCAGTAATTAAATCAATTATTGTGGCACATAAGGATAAGATAGATAAGGTAGAGATAAATTTATGGTCGAATGTTGATTTATCAAACAATTATTTCTTTCAAGAAATTTCAAAATACGTTAATTTAAAAATTTGGGATATGAATAAAGAAATTAAAAATACTACCTTAGAAGATTGTTATTTTTTAAAATCCTCAGAATCAGTTAATGATGATTTCTGTTGGTTGGAAGGGGATTTATTTAGATTATTAATATTGCATAAATATGGTGGATTTTATATTGATATGGATGTGTTGGTGCTGAGAGATATGTCCCCATTAAATAATTTAGAATTTTTATATCAATGGGGTCCAACAGGATTTAAGTGTTTTCATACTAACACAGTAGACCCCAACTTTAGAATGAATGGTGCAATTATGAGATTAGATAAAGGGTCTGACTTGTCATTAGAGTTTTTAGAAATTTTAAAAGTAAGTCAACCATTAAAAAATAGTACGTGTTGGGGGTGGGAATTATATTCTAGAACTATTAGAAATGAAGTATTGGCGTTACCTTGTATTTGGTTTAATTCCGAATGGGGATATGAAGGAACCACACACAACCCATTTCAAAAACATGAAAATATAGATTTATTTGAGGGAGCATTTACTTGGCATTGGCATAATAGATGGGATGAACAAATTGAGACCGGTTCTAAATTTGATATTCTAAGCAAACAACAAGATAAAGAATTTAAATTAATAAAATGAAATATATTTATCACCATTTAGGTTTAGGCGACCATATTATTTGTAACGGGATAATTCGTCATTTTGTCCAACTTTATAATGAAGTATTTGTTTTTTGTAAACCTCATTATGAGAAAAATGTTAGATACATGTTTAAAGATGATGAAAGAATAAAAATATTATCGATAGGTGAAGATTCTGATGTTAACGATTACATTTCTTCAAAAAACATAATTAATGACGTAATATTTGTGGGTTTTGGGGGGCTTTACGGGCAAGGGGCTAAAACTTTTGACGAATCTTTTTACAAAATGGTTAATTTACCATTTGAAGAAAGATTTGAAAAATTTAAATTCATTAGAAATTTAGAAAAAGAAAAAGAAATATTAAGTATATTAAATCCCTCAGGAGAACCTTACATATACGTACATGATGACAAAGAGAGGGGTTTTGAAATAGATAGAAATAAAATTAAATCTAATTTAAAAATTATTGAAAATGACAAAAGATTTCTTATGTTTGATATGTTAGGGGTAATTGAAAACTCGGAAGAAGTACATATGATGCAAACAGGTATGAAAGACTTAATAAATTCTTTTATTTTTAATAAACCTAAATTCTATACACTGGTATG